>Ga0272440_1003963_pt1 | contig 10805 bp, 14 predicted proteins | sample SSMMMBAug17_FD_192440 | JGI IMG/M metagenome (GOLD analysis project Ga0272440, IMG submission 192440) | Marine sediment archaeal communities from Little Sippewissett salt marsh, Falmouth, MA, United States - SSM-MMB-Aug17 | ecosystem: Environmental > Aquatic > Marine > Wetlands > Sediment ... | reverse complement strand
CTCGTAATACTTAAAAAGTTCAACACAGAACGGACACTTAAACACCTGAAGAAAGGAATAAGGAAATGGCACGGAAAGCAACCGCAAATAAGGAAGAAACCAAGGCGCCGGCAAAGGACGAACCGAAGTTCGGCGTGAATGAGCTGGTCGAAGCGACCGGACTTCAGCCCGCCTCGGTACGTGTCGCCCTTCGTGAGCTGGGCGTCGAGAAAGAATTCGGCAACAAATACGGCTGGAACACCAAGAAGGACTTCGACGCCGTGGTCAAGGCGATGAAGGAACGCTCGGCCAAACGTGTTGCACAGAGCAAAGAGGCAGGCGATGAGAAACCCGCCGCCAAGAAGCCGGCTGCAAAGAAGCCCCGCGCTCGCAAGGCAAAGGCCGGCGCCGAGGAATGAGTCCAACCTGACGCGGGCGCTTCGGCTTCTGCTCAACTACTAAAGGGCCCCGGTCATCAATCAAGATGCCGGGGCTTTTTAGTGGGGTGTCGTCAGTCGCGTTGTGCCCACACCTCGTCACGTTCGGAAGCAGTGAAGGGCTCGACGCCTTCCTCTAGCTGCTCGTTCACTGCATCGACATGAGGGCGCCCATCGCTTGTGAAATCGTCATCGTTCAGTTTGCCCGCAGCAGCCTCGAGGATCACCAGACGATCTACCGGCGAGTCCTCCTGAGACGAGCCAGAGGCGCCGGTGTCGTCATTGCTTGCATCGTCCTCCTGCTTCAGCTCCTCGGGCTCCCCCTGGCTTGCGCTTGTCACCTCGAAGGGAACAAAGACCTCAACGCGCTGGCGAACCGCTGGGCGTTTGAAGCGGAACGAGATACCACCCGCATCATGGTTGAGTTTGCCGGTAACATAGACACCGGGGCCAAACTGCTTGGTGGCTTTCGAGAAAACGGCTTCACACGCCTGGGCGACCGTCTTCTCTGTTGCTTCTTGGGCTTCGCTGACGGCTTCGAAGAACGCTTTCTTGATTTGGTCATCGGTTTTCACTGACTTTCTCCTTTTCACTTAAAACGGCTTACGCCTATGACTCCAAATATGGAGACGATGATAGCCCCCGCCCACTCATCCAGGGGCGATGGCAACGCGGCGATAGACCAATCCTGTGGATAAGCGCAACCTTGACACCACAGAATTGAATAGATCACCACTGCTGAGAACCACACCGCCAGGGGTAGGGAGAACAGCAGCATCAGGGTGAAGCCGCCAGAACGCATGAAGTCCCCGCGGTTTCGATAGTACTCGCGGATGATATCCGCTTTAAGTTTTTCTTTGTCTCGGTCTGCCTCCACCTTCTTATCCACGGTGGTCAGGACTCGGTCCAGTAGCCCACCAGTAAGAAGGGAGCTGACCCATTTGACTATTCCAATCATTACCTGTCCCCCTGTGCCCACTTACGGAGCCGTTCTCGGTAGATCCAGGCCAGCGCTGCAGCGGCAATGAGAGCGAAAGCCACTTCCGGCGATACCCCCAGTTCCCTAGAGACGGAACCCACGAGGGACTTGGCATCATCCCACACCTGACCGACAGTGGCCAACGCCGCGGCCAATACAGCCCTGAGTGTCGTGGACTCAGTGAGACTTTCACGAGGCTCAGAGCCATCCCGGCGAGAGTTGACCACGGGTGTGGGAGCCTCTTCAACGCCATACCCGATAGCCAGTAGAGCGGCCTCATACTCCCGGGCCAGCTCAGCGATAGCGTGGGCCTTATCGGTACCGTTTACGCATCGGCGCGCACCCACATAGTCGGACCTCTGAAGGGTCACATAGTCAGTGAGCTTTTTGCCGGTCCACCAGCCTTCCATGATCCCGTCAACAAGAGCCACGACAGCGACTTCGGGCTCCATAGCTTTCTCAGGCTTAGAGATCACATCGACACCGGTGGCAAGCTTAAGCTTTTGGTAGTTACGCTCCCAGGTAGTTTGGGTATAGCCGCGGCCATGCCATGGGTAGTACCGAAGGTTATCCCGGCGCCACCGGTCCATCCGTTCGGGAGTCCAGTTGTATTTCGCTTGGAGGTAGTAGGCCTCCTCCACAGGAAGCATCGTGTGCCCCGACTCCCAATAGCCGGTCGCCAAGACATAGGCAGTCTGGTTTCTCAGCAACCCCTTGGTTTGGCAATAGCTCAGTATCAGCTGAGTATCCCCTAGGTTCAAGTCCACGTTGGTCATAACAGGATCTCCTTATCTCACGTGGGTTTCTACGACCCAGTAGCTGACTGCCACTGTGGTTCCAGTAGTACTGCTCTTCATGCGGATGGCTACGGGGTTATCCCGGATAGCCGAATTGAACACCGTCCCCGACACTTGAGCCGTATATTGATAGGCCCCAGTGTCTTTATAGTGCTGGCTGGGGAAGGCAAGGGCCATGTCGGTAACGCCTTCACCCATCAGAATGCCGGCCTCGATCAGGGTGTCGGCTGTGGTGGTAGTTACCGTTACGTTGATCTGGACATCGAACCGATCCCCGATAGAGAGGTCGGTAAGATCAAGTCGATCCGTGGAAGTGTCCCAGATGTCACCATGGCCAGAGACAGCGTAGCTTGTAGTACTGCCTGAGCCGGCTCCGTCGTTTGACAAGTCGTACCAGGTGTCCGATAGGGACAGGGCCTGGGACCCCGAAGCATCATCACGGAAATACTGCCAGCCCCAGGTGTCCGTCGATGAGGCAGACAGAGCCACCCAACTCACCCCGGTGTACTTGTAGTGGTCCCCGACATCCTGGTCATACAGGATCCAACCTTCCACAGGGGTGACGAAGTACCAGGCACCATCGTAGCTCATAGCTACCTTGCCGTCCTGTGAGCTCCAGGCCCCCGTTGCTCCCGTCGCCACCAGATAGGAGTCCCCATCGGATGGGGATGCCGGGGGTGTTGTAGTTGTTTGGTCTATGACCGACACCTGAATCGAAGCGTCAAGAAGCATCAGGGCCTCATTGTGAGTCACATGCTTCTGAGCTTGGTCCCCCTCGATCAGGGGCAAGTTTAGTTTAGGGGTGTTAACCATTGACCGTAATCCTTCTTCCTATTCCGCGACCAACAAGGTCACTCAGTTGGTAGACTTCCATATCAAAGGAGCCTGACACGCCATCGGCCACTTTGTTGGCCCCAGTATACACCACACTGGTGGCATCTGTCACGGCCAGAGTTCTTACGACAGAACCTCCTGAGATTACATCGACTTCATACTTCTCGAAAGCCTCTCCCAGTGATACATCACCAAGATACTCCCAGTTATCCCCGTTGATCCGGGTCCTCCTGATCCATTCAAGTGTGGTATTGTCAGCACCGTCAGTCGTGGCCCTCAGGTGGCAGGGCGATAGCGGCCTCAGGCCTCGTCCCGTAAATGCCTTGGACTCAGTGCTATACAAGGGGTCACCGATGTCTATTGAAGACGGACCGTAACGTAGGTAGTAGGATCGGTTAATACCGTCAAGGGGTAGCGGCAGCTGGGCTAGGGTGGAGGCCTGAAGTAGTACCACACGAGCACCCGCTGCCAGAGTGTCCTCAATCCCGTCCTCGGTTCCCAGTTGGCCCCTTAGGAGGTCAGTCAATTTATATGTGCCTACTCCGACCAGTTCAGCTGTGGCAAACTGTACCACCTCCCATCCGCCAGTTGAATTCTCGATAGCCAGGGTATTAGAGCCCTCAAGAACATCGACCTCGGGCAGGGAGGTAAGGTGGCCGGACAGTAGCTCCACATAGAGTTCAGTAGTTCGATCCCACAGGCCCAGAGGACCACGGCTGAAGGGTTGAGTAGTCTCACCGATAACAGCAGGGACAGCTACTTGAGCATCCAGACTAAAGTTACTGTCAGTCACAGACCGATAGATGTTGACCCCGGACCAGGGGTTACTATAGCTGGCGATATAAGGCCGACCCGGATCAGCACTGTCTCCGAGTATCGGGAGGTCCATGAATAGTACAGTCGGTTCCACAGGAGTGACCACCTCGTCGGGGTTATACACCCGGTCTATGTCATCTACGCCCTGTCTGATTGAGCCTGTGAATGACCGAGCTTCTATCATCCTATAGTCACCGTCAGCGATACTTTCGATCCTTAGGGTTACATCAAAACCCCCCTCGACCACCCGAACGGCGTCCCCAGGCTCGAGAGCCATGTAGGAAGGCATCAGGCCGAAACTCCCAGTCGTCCTCTGAGACCAAGCATCGTAGAGCATATGATCCACTATTCTTTGGGCGTTGGCGAGATCCGTAACGATGGGGACATCAGTGGCGGGTAGAGAGCCATAGTCCACCACACCTCTGAACTTGGAGACAGCCGCTGCCTCGTAGTCCTTACCTGAGTCTATATATCGTAGAGTTAGGCCTTGAGGTGTCTCGGCCATTGCTGATCGAGTAAGAACAAGAGGGTCCTGCTCTGACTCCGCTAAGTCATCACCAGTGAGGTAAGCTAGAGCGGGTAGCCCGTAGCGGTTGACTGCCTTGAACGACTCACCGGACTCGATGATGTTGAACCTGAACAAAGAAGAGAGTGGCTCCACAGATGACCGGAAGGATAGGCGGCCTTCCAACAGGTAGCCGTCGAAGCTTTCCTCTGACAGAGCGCTGAAGTCACAGGCCGTAGTTATCCCGTGATAGTCTGCAAGCTCCTCTAGGAGAGAGTCAAGGGGGGCGTAAGCTCTACCATCGACTCGCTTAGTAATCCGGAAAGCCAGCTGTGGTATCCGGTTGCCATATTCGTTAATGGGCAAGTTTTGGAAAACGATGTAGGCTACGCCGCGGTACCCCGGGATGTTCCCCTCACCGTCTTTCTGTTCCATAAGGCCATCAGGGAGTTGGCCTTCATTCCCGACGTGGACTCGATAGTTCACATTATTCATATTGAGCAGATTACCATCTGCCCATACCCGATCCACTGAGTCTATAACCCCTTCGCACAAGGCCACTGCAAAGTTCGCATAGTAGTTGTATGTGGTAGTGGTAACTGACTGGCCGCCCCCTCCAGCGCCTTTACCCCCGCTTGTGGTAGTCTCTTGGGTCACAACCTCCAGAAATCGAGTGGCCCAGATCAGGTTACCCGAGACCTTGACTTGACCATAGGCTCGGGGGATGGGTATACCTTCCGAGGAAGTCATAATCTGGTTTTCTTTGAGCCGGGGGCCCTCCTGGTTGGACCGTATGGTGGGGGCAAACAGATAGCTGTCGATAGCGGACCCAACAACAGCCCCGACTGCTTGACCGATCACTGCGCTGCTGATACCGAGCACCGTCCCCCCGATTGCACCACCCACGGCAGCCCCCGCTGCTGATAATAGAAGCCCCGCCATTTAGATGTCCTCCTCTGGGAACTTGAAAGCATAGATGGTATGGTCTTCCCACCACCGACTAAGATATATCTCAGTCACGGGGGCCCGGGTATAGGAATGGATAGCCCGGCCCTCATCAGTAAGGATCATCACATGCTTAGCCACCCGATCCTCCTTCCATCTGATAGCTACCACGTCACCCGGGCCCTTATCAGCTAGGGGTATGGGCTTGAGATACTTATTGGCCACCCGAACAAGGGACTCGTCCCCGTTGCTGTCGCCCCAGTCCTGGCTATAGTCGAGACGTTCTTCGGGCTCATAGCCGTAAAGCTCTCTGAACACTCCCCTGACTAGGCCGATGCAGTCACATCCGACACCCTTTAACGAGGCCTGAGCCAAGTAAGGTGTCCCTTTCCAGGAGCGAGCAATCTCTATGATCTTATCAGTCCTCTTCAAGGAAGTACCCTCCACCATCAAATACACCACCCCCCACAGTAGCATACTTGATGATCGTGTTTGAGCCCGGGATGTGGGGGAAGCCGCGGTGGTTTACCACGTTGTCGAATTTATTCTTGCAGTCGGATAATAGCTGGTTGCAACCGGCCACGACTGTGAAGGTATCGCCTGGGTCTATGGTGAAAGGAAAGGGCTCCCAGAACTGTAGTGTGGATGTAGCCCCGTCTTTGGCATGCCTCTTGACCTCTCGGGAGATCCCGTTGTTGCCGCCTGAGGTGAAGGTGAGCTTCCCATTTGTAAACCATTTGTCTTCGTAGGCGGATAGGCTACCAGAAACGATGGAGCTCGGAGAGTTGACCAGGGATACCGTCGCGCCGGTTTTAGTGAATGAGGGACCGCTCAGATCTTTGCCACAACGAGAGTCACCCAATCTGGCGTCACAGGGGTATTGGTAGGACCTACCCTTAGTCTGTTGTAGCTGGGTTCCCAGGCCTCTTACCTCAGCCTGAAACATAAGCTTCCCCCTCTTCACATTCCCTACGCTGCCCTTCTTGACCAGTATGCGCTGGCTCACATCTTCCCAGTTGACCAGATACACAGATATGGAAGCGTCATCATATAAGCCCGCCTCAATGTCGGACTCCCTTATCCTCTCAGAGTCCACAGCCCCGTATACTTCCATGTTATCGACACTCATAAGCACCCGCGAGTCCAGCTCTGACCCGAGAAAACCCGTGGAAGCTTCGAAGTCGACACCATCAAACTGCAAGGGCCGGTCGTGGTTGGTGAACCCCAGGACTACACCATCAGTTCTCTCGATCTTCCAGCACCAGGACAAAGTGGTAGACCCAGAGTCAAGGTGGTCCTGGAAGCCGGCGGGAAAGTCCGTTCTCATATCCTTACCTCCACAATCGGTATACTGGGGATATTACCGGCCTGGAAGGCTGACAAGTCAATCTCCATGTAGTCGGTATTAAAGCGGACTGGCACATCGAACTCATAGCCGGCGGTAACAGGTTGGCCCGAGGCCGGAGCACTGTCGAAAGTGATAACGCCAGTGGTAGTGTCCACAGACCACCCGCTGGCCAGTTCTTGACCGCCAACCCCGATAGTCACAGTCCCTTCTACTGGCTTCTTAATGTCCCGTGTATAGGGGTTAAAGTCCGAGCCATAGGATCGGGTCAACTGGTATTCAAGGGTCACTCCATCCCCGGTCCCGATTTGCTGGTCCAGGTAGTGAGGCTTTGTCCGAGGCTCGCAGGACTTAAAGTCGGCTTTATCCTTCCACCGAAAACCATGGAACTGGCCCCTCCGCTCTTCGAAGAAAGCCAGCACCCTGTGGATATCATTGATGTCCTTTACACCATAGCCTGCGTTATACTCCCTTTTGGAGTCAGCCCATTGAGAGTTTCTCTCTTCGTAGCCTGAGGCCGATGTAGCAATAAGTGTCTTCCGACGGGGGCCACCTCGGGAACCAAAAGAGATGTCGGTCGGAAATCTTACCTCATGGAAAGCCATTATTGGTTTCTCCCTCCTTTAGCGATAAACCCACTTAGCTGAGAAGCAATCTGGGGTTGTGACTTTCTGAACCCTTCAACGTCTGGGGTCTGGACATAGATGTTGATAGGCGGGCCCGAGTAGGAGCCGGCCCCCACCATTGCTGCTCGAGTTTGGCCAGCAGTTGTTACGCGCCGAGCGCCCGCCGGACCGTCCTGAGTGATAAGCTCGGCCCCCTCCTCACCGGCAATAAAACTCCGCCAAGGCATCTCCACACCGCCTCTAGCCCTACCAGGTAGCCCACCGCCAAAGAGGCCAGTGAATAGGTTGGAGAACATAGATCCCAGGCCCCCCTTGGAGGTGGCCAATGCTTTGAACATATTGGACAGCTCCTCTTGAAGTAACTCAGAGGTGGACTTGATTATGAGCTGGTTAAGGTCCTGGATAAAGTCGCTAAAGGTAAACCGACCTGTCTCGGCCAACCGTTCAAAGGCATTGCCAAAGACTTGGGCCAGGTTATCGGCAGCAGTCTGGAGGCCATCCTCCAGTTCCTTCATCATGTCCTTGACTTCTTGAGCAGCCTTTCTCGCCGCGCCGCCTACGTCCTCAACGCCATCAGCTATACGATCCAAGGCGTTCTGGACAGCCTGGTCTTTGACGTCCTCGAAGAACTTACCCATGTAGTCTGTGTTGCTGATGCGGGATGCCTCAGCCTCGAACTCCTGCCAGGCTGCTGAGTTCTCTTTAGCTGCGGAAGCCAGCCCCTCGAGTTGGTATCGAGCAGCATCCAACCCCGATACCCAGTCATAGACCGGGTTTGTATCAAGGCTGGTACCAAAAGTCTCATTCATAACGGTAGCTACACCGCCCATGAATTCTTCAATCTTGGCTCCCAGCTTATATAGTCCCTCCATCGCTGCCGCAGCTGCACTTAGAAAGGCGGCCCTAAAGAAGCCGGGGATGTCTTGGACTGCCGCGGATATACCTGCCTTCATTATCAATACGGCTCGGATGATCCGGTTGCCCTCTTTCTTGACCTGCTCAACAATGGTACCCCAGACCTCCTCCCACAGGTCAGCTAAGAACTTGAAAGCTTTAGTCATCGGGCCCTGGATATAACCATAGAGGACCTGGAATACTGCCTTGACCGTATCACCGTAGGACACGGTCACTTCAGCGGTCTTATTTATTTCATACCGAAGCCCCTCGAAAGCAGCGGCCAGGATCAACAGCGGTCTCGCCTTCTTGACAAGACCAGTGAGCATGGTACCAAGGTCTCCAAGGGCTGCCTTCACACCCCCTTGACCGGCGTAGATCTGAACAATCTGTGAACCTTGTTGGATCAAGACAGTCATCGGGTTCATCCCGGTGGCCAGTGTCATGCCGATGTCATTGATCTGGTACCCGAGGTTCATCATCTGCATCCTAGCCTGACCAGTCGATCGACTGAAGGCTACGATGGGGGCAGTGTCCATGGCAATGGCTGTGGTTGTCTTGGCAGCGTTTGCTGCTTTGGCATAACCCCACACCTCCCTTTGAGCCGCGGCATAGGAGCCCGCTACAGCTTTCATACTGGAAGAGAGCTGGTTCATGCCTGAGACATACTGGGCTTGTGCTATCTTACCAGCTTTGAAGTCCCGGGTAAGGGACTCTACCCGACTCTGGACCTGGGACCAGGATGTAGCCATCTTTCTGGTGGCATTGGTAGTCTGAGCTACGCCCTGCTGGAGGTCCCGAGACAGGTCACTCATGTCGGCTCTTACTTGGACAAAGAGTCTTTCAATTAGTCGACCGATCATCGGGGTACTCCTTCATAAGCATCTCAAGGGTTTTAGAGGTCATCGGGGCCTGTTGCTCACCACCGAACTCCTTCTCCACATAGCCCTTCACTGTAGCCTGCCACTCTCTCAAGCTCATAGACCAGAACACTTCCGGGGTGTAGTGGATGTGACCAAAGGCGACCTTCATCCAATACTCCCACGGAGTAGGACGGTCCTCTAGGACTTTGGGTCCTCGTCACCACTGCCCCCCTCTTCAAGGCCAAACCCGGCAGCACGGAAACATTCCCCGATCTTCTGAGTAAGTTCCACCAGCGGGACATCCCAGTGGATCATGTCCGATCTTTCGATCTCGGTGTGACCCCCGCCATTCAACAGAGCAATAAAGATGCTGAGGACCTCCCTCATACCCCCTTTTCCCATAACCGTGTCGATCTGGGTGAGACTTTCCACACCAAGCTCTTCTTCGATCTGAGCGATGGCACCCAGCGTGAGGCACAGCCTGTATTTCTTGCCATCGGGCCCTTCGATACTTACCTCGCCCCGTTGACGATTTGCAATAGACATCGGTTCTCTCCTTTCGTTTTGGTTAGGCGGCAGTCCAGGTGAGTTCACCTGCGGACTCAAATGTCATCGAGAAGGTGGCCTCTCCGTTATACTCGCCGGCGTAGTCGATGGCAGTCACCTGGAATGCCCCCTCGATGGTACCGAAGTCGGGGATAACGAACTGGAAATCTTCGATGGATTGGGAGAAGAAATAGCCGCGGACGTCTTCCTCCCCTGCGCTGTCCTTGAAGATACCCGAGCCGGTAATCGTGGCTGACTTCATACCAGCCCCTTCAAGCAGCTCACGCCACTTGTTGATGGAGTCACTGTCGGAGCTGTCCACAGTTGCCGCATTGAGCGACAGAGCCTTGGACCGCATGCCACCGATGGTGACAAAGGTGCCCGAACCATCTGAGTCCACCTTGATGAGAATATCACTTCCTTTTTGACCAGCCATAGCTAGGCCTCCTCTGTTACGGCACGGAACAGCCCGATGCCATGGTAATGTTGACCCTCTCGCTCCATTGCACGGGATACACGTCGGCAGTTTACCAAGACATGATCCGTAAGCGAATAGGACGTGACATCATGTAGTAGGTCATAGACCCTCTGCATGATCTGGCGAGCCCTCTTTGATCCTTCTTTGTCATCCCAGACATGGATATAGACGGCATGTTCTTCCCCGTTCTCGGTAGTGGTATCCCACTCGTTTGAGTCCGTAATGTGGTAGACAATGTAGGGCTCAACCGTATTCCGGGGTAGGTAGTCATAGACCCGTTGCCCACAGAAAGTTTGTATCTGTGGGTCTCCGCGCAATGCTGCGATGTGGGCCTTCATCAGTTGCTCACTGGCATCTTCAGACATCCAATCCTCCTTTGATTGATCGGTGGATAGCGTCGATGATACGCCCCCTCCAGCGAGTTAGAGCCGGACGAAGAAAGGGTCGGGGTAGCATGTTCTTTGTCCCATACTCAAGTTCTCGGGCATAGGGGGCTGCCGCGCTAATCACTAGGTTGAACTGAGTTGGATCCACCTCAACCTCGACTGAATTGACCAACAGACCTAGGTCCTTTGCGGGGGGCTCATAGGGGCGGGACACTTTGACTTGGCGCAATGGGCGGTATCGAGTTACTACTCTACCCGACTTAGGTTTACGCAGCTCCGACTTGATGTCGTTCTCGATGGGGCCCGACAAGCCTCTGAGTGCAGTAACAACCGAAGCCTGTATGCCCCAGTCCAGTCGCTTGACCTTGGCTTGAA
>Ga0272440_1003962_pt1 | contig 10806 bp, 8 predicted proteins | sample SSMMMBAug17_FD_192440 | JGI IMG/M metagenome (GOLD analysis project Ga0272440, IMG submission 192440) | Marine sediment archaeal communities from Little Sippewissett salt marsh, Falmouth, MA, United States - SSM-MMB-Aug17 | ecosystem: Environmental > Aquatic > Marine > Wetlands > Sediment ... | reverse complement strand
TGACACACCTCCCCCCGGGGTTGATGGGGGTTGATGGGAAAAAGAGGGCGGAATATTAGCGAGATTTCTCCAATCAACCCATATCAGTCTGGATAATGGATATTGGTCATTGGGGTCTCGATAAATTTCTTTCCGATTGCGAAACCCTGGACATCTACCCCAGCGATTATTTGGGTGTGCGCCGGGATCACTACAGAGTCGTTGTAACCAATATTTTTTGTCATCCAAAGTCAGGGCATTTGCTGAATGTATCCAGATTTGAAAATTTCCTGGTGAGGTTTCTATGACCATTCGACCCGCTTTCCATGCACCTCGTTTATCAACATGATGCTTTAAAACTAATGATTCATCAATGTTGTCAAGCAAAAGATAAAAATATGAAATTTGATTTAAGGGTTGGATAAGTATATGTCGTCCATTGGCATTCTCTGCTTTTAAATAAGGGATATAGCGACTATTGGCACCTTTTATCCATCTTCCTATGAAGTCTGTTTGACTTGGCGAGATGAATTTTTCAAATATTTATACCATGCATAATATTAAAATATTAAAGTAAGACAACAAATATTTATTAATTTTTTTATATTGCATTAGATTATTCATTTATTATTTTAATGCTACTATAATTATATAATAAATTTCTTAATATAATTAAGATTAATCGTTGACAAACAAAATTGTATTCTGTAATTATGTGTTCAACAATCTCATTTTTGAAATAGGACTACACTGAAAAATATGCATGAAAGGAGATTCAACATGAAAAGCATTACTGGCGTCAACAAGCAGGCATTATTTATTGATTTAACGCAAAGAGATATACAGCAGATTCCTATCAGTGACACCATTCTGAAAAATTATCTTGGCGGAAAAGGATTGGCCTTAAAACTGTTATATGATCACATTTCTCCTGGTATTCATCCATTATCTCCACAGAATATGATTGTTTTTGCAAATGGTCCTACCGCAGGTACGCCAGCCCCAGCAGGCGGTCGATTTGTAGTTGTTTCCAAGTCACCATTAACCGGGATTTATGCATCGTCTTATGCTGGTGGTCGATTTGGATTAAGTTTGAAAAAAGCGGGTTACGATGCCCTGATGGTTACTGGAAAATCTGATCAGCCGGTTTATATCCAGATTGAAAATGAAAATGTGTCCATTTGCGATGCCAGTTCTTTATGGGGTTTGGATACCTATGATTTTCAAGAATCACAAAAAAAATCAGGAGATTGGGTGGTTATTGGACCTGCTGGCGAAAATCAGGTTAACTTTGCATTGATTGCTTCAAACAAACGCGTGGCAGGGCGTTGCGGATTAGGTGCTGTCATGGGATCCAAAAATCTCAAAGGGATTGTTGCACGTGGTAATCTCAAAATAAAACCTCATCATCCTGATTCTTTTAAAAAAGCACTCAAAATCGCTCAACGTAAAGTTCAATCTCATGATAATACTGGCAAACGCCTTAAAACATTAGGAACACCTCAAAATGTCAATATCTTTGGAACAACTGGAATTATGCCGGTAAAAAATTTCTCACGCGCTTCATTTGATCAAATGAAGTCTATTGATTCCACAACCATCAGGGATAATCATTACCAAAAAAATCATGGATGTGTCGGGTGTCCCATTAAATGTGGCAGAATTGGAAACTATAATCAAAAAGAGATGATTTCACCAGAATACGAAACCATTGCCATGATGGGTTCTAATCTTCTGATTAGTAACATATCTAAAATTGCAGAATTTAATGAGCAGCTTAATCGACTGGGGCTGGATTCGATCAGTACTGGGAATGTCATTGGTTTTGTAATGGAGCTGACAGAAAAAGGTTTACTCAAAACGAATCTGTCATTTGGAAGTGCTGAAGGAATATCTCAAATGATTGAAGATATTGCTTATCGAAAAAATTTAGGAAATGATATGGCTGAGGGTGTCAAAAGCCTTTCAGAAAAATATGGTGGAAAAGAATTTGCCATTCATGTCAAAGGCTTGGAGATGCCAGGTTATGATCCAAGAGGCTGTAAGGGACAGGGATTAGGATATGCCACAGCCGCTAATGGTGCAAACCATCTGTCGGGTGGAACGCATGCCATTGAAGCTGAATCTTATCTGAATCCATTGTCTCCATCTGGAAAATCCTATTATGTTAAATTTATGCAGGATGTGAATGAAGCGGTTAATTCGTCTATCTTCTGTATTCAAACCCAATATCCTTTTTTAGAAGAAAATCCAGTTTATAAATATACGCCAATGCCCATTATGCAATTATTAATGCGTTATTTGCCATCTGTTGCTGTAAAAACTGCTGATTTCTCTGACTACAGCGCTCTTCTGACCAGTATTTTGGGAACATCCATATCAGGGAAAGATTTTTACACCATTGGTGAAAGAATTTTTAACCTTGAACGTCACATGAACTGCCGCGAAGGAATCACTCGTCAAAGTGATACACTTCCGGATCGTATTTTAAAAGAAGTCAGAGAAGATAATTGGCCATCTATTGAACTCGATCAAATGCTGAATCATTACTATAAACTTCGAGGATGGACTCAAGAAGGAAAACCAGAAGAAGAAACTCTAAAACGATTGAAGATTATATAGATTAATTATCCAGAAAAATACTTTCAATAAGGGAGGAATACAAAATGTCTGAGTCTCAAATCAAAACCATACTGATTACTGGTGCTGCTGGTTTTAGTGGTCATCATATGGTGTATGAATGCGTTAAAGCCGGATACAAAGTAATTGCAACCGATATATCCAGTCGTCACTACAGTGCCATGTTTGACGCTTTGAATGTTAAATTTGTGGCATCAGATTTAACCAAACCCAATGGATTGAATTTAGTCAATGATCATATTGATGCCATCATTCATGTTGCAGGCATTCATGATTATTCAACCCCTGATCCAATAATTTATGCAGTGAATGCCACAGCGGTTAAGCATGTGTGTCAGTTTGCCATTCAAAATAATGTCGAACGCTTAATTCATATTTCGTCTGTAGGTGTTTATGGATATTCTTGCTATAAAGGCCAACCTGTAAAGGAAGATGATCCTAAACTAACGCCGCCAATTAACAATTACAACTCCAGCAAATGGGAAGGTGAACAGATTGTTCATCAATTTATCAAGGAAAATGGATTAAAAGCCACTATTTTCAGACCTGCCGCTATTTATGGAAAACGATGTGAGTATGGCTTATATCGTGTGTTTGAGCAAGTTTATCAGGATAAAGAAAGATCACGAATGCTTATGATTGGTAAAGGAGATAAAACAGAAGCATTCATTCATATTGAGGATGTCTGCCAGGCCTGTATTTATGCTTTAAACACTGATGCAATGATTAACGAAACATACAATTTGAGTGATGATAGCCGAATTACGACAGCACAGTTTTTTAAAATGGTATGTCATATAATGTTTGGAAAAACAAAACCATTCTTTCATGTCCCGATATCCCTTTTAAAACCTGTTACCAATATTTCTCAAATGATTACTAAATATGCTGGTGTTAAATTCAGATTAGAAAAAGGAACATTGGACTATATGAGTTGTCATCGGATTTGGGATAATCAAAAGCTAAAAGATACAGGTTTTAAATTTAAGTATCCAACAATTGATAAAGGGCTTTTAGAAATACTCACGTGGTATATTGAAAATGGTTGGTTTAAAATATAGGAGAAAAATCATGACAAAAAATATCCACACCACAAAACAGCTCATTCAATATAATGCTGAGCATCATGCCAGCATTCCATTTATTCATTTTTATGATGATATTATCACATACAAAGATTTAGATGAGCGAACGGATGCATTTGCTGCCTATCTTGAAAATTTGGGCGTTAAGAAAGGTGATGTTGTTTCATTTATGTTAGGCAATTCACCAGCACTTTTTGATGTTCTTTTAGGCGCTCAAAAAGCAGGGGCAATTGGCGGACCCATTAGCTGTTGGTGGCAGGCAGATGAAGTTCACTATTTGGTTGAAGATTGCAAACCTAAAGTGTTGATAATTGATCCTGAATACGCATCAATTATCCATGAAATAAAGGATCAAATACCTTCTGTTCATAAAATTCTTGTCAACACGATCTCTGAGTTCACTGCTGAATTCTCTTTTGAAAAATTACCTGATATTATCAATAATTATTCAGGAAAAAGCAGTTCGTTTTCACCAGATTCAAATGATATTGCTTCGTTAATGTATACATCCGGAACAACAGGAAATCCAAAAGGCGTCATGATAACGCATGAAGCTATCATTTGTGCATCACGAATCAAAACGCATCATATTCCTGTCGAACCCGGTGAAAAAGCATTGTGTGTGCTCCCACTATTTCATTCTGGCGGATTAAATGATCTTGCATTTTCCAGTATTTATGCTGCAGCTACAATTGTCCTTCGTCGAAATTTCAGTGCAAAAGAATTCTGGTCATGTGTTGAAAAATATCAGATCAATGCTTTTTATATTGTTCCCACAATGTGGAATATATTGCTTAGAATTGAAGAATCCAAACAAGTGGATACATCATCGCTCCGATTTGGACTTTCGGGTGCTGCGCCTATACCACCTGAACAGTTGGATGAATGTGAACGTCGTTTTCATGTGCCCATTTTAGAAGCCTATGGACTGACTGAAAATACTGGCGGGATAACATCCAATCAAATGAATGACAGAAAATATGGTTCCATCGGTAAAGTGCTTCCTGAATTGTCCTTAAAAATTGCTGACGAGAATGGTTCCCCCTTATCACCTGGCGAAATTGGTGAAATTGCAGTTAAAGGTCAAACAGTGATGAAAGGATATTGGAATAAACCAGAAGCCACCATGGAAACCATTCAGGATGGCTGGTTATATACAGGAGATATCGGCTACACTGACGAGGATGGATTCCTTTTCATTGTTGACCGAAAAAAAGACATGATTATTCGTGGTGGTGTCAATGTATATCCCAAAGAAATTGAAAATATTATTGCCACACATCCAAAAGTAGAAGCTGTTGCTGTTATACCTCAATTTCATGATAAATATGGACAGGTTGGAAAAGCATGTATTGTCATCAAACGAGGTGAACAACTCACCCAAAGCGAGATTATCGAATTCTGCAAAAAGAAAATAGCAGATTATAAAATTCCGGAATCATTTACATTTCGAGCCAGTCTCCCTAAAAATGCTGTGGGAAAAATTGTCAAAAAACAATTAATTGAAGAATTAGAAAATGAAAAAAATTCTCCTGCAGTTCCTGTGGCGCATTTTTTTGAAGAAATGGAAGCCAGGTTTATTCCGGAAAAAGCAAAAAGCGTAAATGCAACAATCAGCTATCATATTACCGGAAAAGGTGGTGGGCAATGGACAGTTTTTATTAATGATGGTGAATTTAAGCTGAGCAACTCTGTCTTAAAAGATCCCACTGTCTATATTGTTGCACGAGATTCGGATTATCATGACATTGTAACCGGTAAACTGGATGGTATCACTGCTGTCGTTACCGGAAAAATGACCATTGAAGGCGATGTTCAGTTCATGAGTGAATTCAGAAATATGTTCAAAGCCTTAAAAAAGTAACCAATCAACAATAGAATAAAACATTATATCAAGAGGAGAAGCATTATGGCATTACGAACCGATTTAGAATATAAACAAGGTCTTAAAGATGACCGAAATGTATATATCCTTGGTAACAAGGTCAATGATGTTACCGAAGATCCATTTATCAAAGTGGGGGTGGAAACAGCTGCGTTTGATTTTATTTTAAGTCACGATCCTAAATACAAAGACATTGCAGTGATTCCATCCCCCTTTGACCAATCAGAGATCAGCAGCTATTTTGAAGTCCCGGATTATCCGGAAGCCGTTGAAAAACGATTTAATCTGGTTAAATCTGCCAGTCAATATACGGATGCAGCATTACCTTTTGTTAAGGACGTTGGTACTGATATTATGAATGGACTGCTGGCAGTAACGTCCTTAATGAATAATCAAACGTATGTTGATCGAATTAATGACTACAGATGGTATTGTGCTAAAAACGATCTTTCTATAGCGGGCGCTGTTACAGATGTCAAAGGTGATCGAAGCAAGGGGCCTTCTGAACAGGAAAACCCGGAATACTACCTTAGAGTGGTCGATGAAACTGATGATGAAATCATTGTTTCCGGTGCTAAGGCACATATTACAGCATCACCGTATGTTGATGAAATCATTGTTATCCCCACAAGAAATCTTACTGAAGCGGAAGCAGATTATGCAGTATCGTTTGCGATTCCAGCAAATACAAAAGGAATTACCCATGTTTGCCGCCCCAATTTTCGATATGAAGATCGTTATCATTTTCCAACTCCAAGACATAAACGTGGACATTTGGAAGCTTTGGTTATTTTTGATAATGTCCGGGTTCCAAAGTCACGTGTGTTTATGTTAAGAGAATGGCAATTTGCTCAGGCAGTCGCTTATGCATTTTCAGCATTTCATCGGTTTACAGCAGTTACCTATAAAATTCCGATTCTGGAACATATGACTGGCCTGGGAATTTTGGTTGCTGAAGCCAATGGTATTCAAAAAGCATCCCATGTCCGAGAACGATTTATTGAAATGATCAGATATACTGAAACGACCAAATCACTGGCAAAAGCGGCTATTGCATCACCTGAAAATTTCTATAATTCTGGTTTGTATGTTGCCAATCGGCTTCAATCCAATATGGCAAAATTTTATTTTGCTTCTAATTTTCATGAATTTATTCGATGTATTCAGGATTTAGCAGGCGGTTTATTGGTCACCCAGCCCACATATCAGGATTGGCAGCATGAAACGCTCAAACCCTATTTCCTAAAATATTTAGGCGGTGCAGGTGAATATTCTGCAGAAAACAGGATGAAACTAATGAGCTATCTTCATCATATTGCTGCCAGCGATTTTGCTGGTTGGCATGAAGTCTGTACGATTCACGCTGAAGGTTCATTTGCTGCCCAAAAAATGATGCTTTATGCTGAAGCACCAATGGATATGTATAAAGAAAAAGCCCGGCAAATAGTCGGATTGCCTTCTGTTAGTGTTCAATAATCATAAGGAGGAGTCAAATGTTTCATACAACAGTTTGTGATATATTAAATATCAAGTACCCCATCATTATGGGAGGCATGGTTTGGGTTGGAAAGGCCAGTCTTGTCGCAGCAGTATCAGAAGCTGGAGGATTGGGACTTTTAGGCGCTGGTAGTCTGACTGTTCAAGAAATTGAGACAGAAACAGCTCAAATCAAAGAGAAAACCAGTAAACCTTTTGGGATCAATATTCCTCTTGTTCGTCCAGATGCCATAGAATTAATTGATGCTGCATTAAAATGCGGGGCTTCTGTTATCAGCACATCATCTGGAAACCCCAAAGCGTTCACCACAATGATTCATGATCGCGGTGCAAAAGTCATTCACGTGGTATCTTCGGTTCGTTTTGCAGTTAAATGTGAACAGGCAGGTGTGGATGTTATTGTTGCCGAAGGTTTTGAAGCTGGTGGGCATAATGGATTTGATGAAATTACAACTATGGCACTGACACCACAGGTTGTAGATGCAGTAAAAACACCTGTTGTTACTGCCGGTGGAATTGCAGATGGTCGTGGTTTAGTTGCTGCTCTTGCGCTTGGTGCTCAAGGAATTCAGATGGGGACAAGATTTGTAGCCACAAAAGAATCTGCAGCTCATAATAATGTTAAGTCTGCTATTCTTCAAATGTCTGATGAAGGTACCTGTATAACTGGCAGAACAACTGTGGGACCAACACGTTGCTTAAAAAATAATATTACAACCTGTATAGCTGCTGAAGAACAAAAAGGAACATCTCCTGAAAAACTGAATGAATTGATTGGGGCTGGACGTTCTGTGGCTGGATTTGTTGATGGTGATTGTGATGAGGGGTCTATATATTGTGGTCAGATTGGTGGTGCTATAAAGAATTTAAAAAGTGCTGGTGAGGTTGTATCTGATATTATTTTAGAAGCTGAAAAAGTATTTAAGCGGATAAATCAAATGGTATGATTTATTGTGTCAGGTATTTCTAAACATCGAATAGACGCACGGCTGTGCTTAATAGACGTCAGGCTAAGAAAAGAATGTGAATGACCAAAAGCCAGTGTAGGGCATAGCCGTCAGGTTAAGAAAAAATGTAGTTGTATCAACGGCTCAATGTAGGGGCGAACCTTGTGTTCGCCCTTCCATGATGATACCTTGTTCGTTTTAATAATGTGCGAACATAAGATTCTTTCCTAAATTCGGCATTTGGCGAAAGCAGTTATCGCATCGTAAGGGCCATAGCCCATAGCCGTCAGGCTAAGATCAAATGTAGTTGTTTCAACGGCCAGTGTAGGGGCGAACCTTGTGTTCGCCCTCGAACAATGTTCGCAAACGATTTTAGTTCGAGGGCGAACACAAGGTTCGTCCCTACACTGGACACGCCTCAATTAAACTATTATCAACAGGTAAAGTCATGAAAAACACCAAAAATAAAACAGCTATTCTAACAGGTGCATCCCGGGGGCTGGGGCCATACATAGCAAATGCCCTGGCCAAACAATCGATCAATCTGGCATTGGTTGCACGATCGAAATCCGGTTTGATGCAAACAGCAAATCAATTAAAAAAATATAAGATTAAGGTGGAATGCTTTCCAGCTGATTTAACAGATTCAAAATCTCGTGAAAATTTGCTCCACCAAGTAAAAAACCAGATGGGAAATGTTGATATTCTGGTTAATAATGCTGGTGTAGAACGCGTATTTTCATATGTGGATTTATCAACTGAAGAAATAGAACAAATGATTCAAACCAATCTTGTAGCACCAATGATTTTAACGCGATTAATTTTACCAGATATGATTTCTCAAAAAAGTGGACATATTGTGAATATGTCCTCCTTGGGAGGAAAAAAAGGTTCACCCTATTCAGGAACTTACGTTGCTACAAAAGCAGCTCTTATTCAATGGACATTTAGCTTAAGAGCAGAGTTAGAAAATACAGGTGTTAGCAGTTCTGTTATCTGTCCTGGCTTTGTTTCACAAGCTGGGATGTTTGCCGAGTATAACAGAAAAGCCCCTAAGATTGTCGGAGAAACAACTCCGGAAAAAGTGGCTGATGCTGTTATCCGCGCCATTCAAAAAGATATTGCTGAAATTGTCGTGAATTCAAAACCCATCTGGCCAATGATTATCATGGAAGCCATTCATCCGGAGTTATCGGGTTGGTTTCTAAAAACATTTGGTATTTATGATTTTTATAAAGAACAGGCACAAACAAATGCTTTGAAATAATGGTGGAACATAAAATGAGAAGTAAATCAATTAAAGAACGTGTCCTTGTTACCGGAGCTGGTGGTTTTGTGGGACGTCATGTGGTTATGGCAGCAATCTCAGAAGGTTTTTCTGTTCGTGCGACTGATCTTCCCGGTCCGGACTTATCCTGGGCTGAAGAATTAGGCGCTGAAGTCATTCGTGCTGATTTAACACAAATCAATCAGATCAAATCCATTGTCAAAGATGTGGATTATATCGCTCATATTGCTGCTGTCTATAATTTGGGAATGCCCCGAAATCAAATCTGTCATATCAATGTTAATGGTTCAAAAAATTTGGCTGAAATAGCTGCAAGATCCGGAGTCAGACATTTTGTCAATTGTTCAACGGCAGATACCTATGGTAATCATAAAAAAATACCCATAACCGAATTTTTTCGTCAAAAGCCTGAAAATGATTATGCATATAGTAAGCTTGAAGCTGAAAAGATTGTTTCGCTGATTGGCGAACGTGATGGTTTAGCTGTGACAACCTTACGACCCACAATGATTTATGGACCCGGCAGTATCTACACCGCCAGCCTTTTTTGTACCATTCCTTTTATTGTGAACAAATATTTACCTTATATGCCACGACTATCCGGAGGACCTAAACTAAATACAGTTCATGTTCAAGACATGGCGGCAGCAACTATTTATGCAATTAACCATCCGGAAATGGCTGGAGACTTTTATAATGTTGCTGATGACTGCTGGCAAACTGTTGGAACATTTATCAACAATTTAATCACACCACTGGGAATACCGCAGACATCTTTTTCCATTCCCATACAGAGATTTTTTGTAAAATGGGGAGCTGAAGCTTTAATGCTAACCCCTCAAACAGGTTTATCAATGATTACACACTTTCTTCAAAAAGAATGGTCTGACCATATACAAAAACACCAATTAATCCCTGCTTTAAATCCACAGTTTGATAAAGGATTTTTAACTTATGGCTCTGGAGATCATGTTTTTGACAATACCAAATTAAAAGCCGCAGGGTTTTCTTTCAAATGGCCGGATTTTTCAATTGGATGGCAAGATACTGTCATGTGGTATAAAGATAATCATTGGATTCCATGATATCATTTTGATTCAATTACTTATGAAAATGAAGATTAATTATTTTAAAAGGAGAACCTAAAATGAAGAAAATATTTTGCGTCATTGTTATCTTTTTATTGTCAACAAGTGTATATGCAAACGAAGTCATTAAAATAGCTGCTGGTGACTGGGAACCTTTTACTTCAAGTAGAGAAAAAAATGCAAATATTGCTGAAAAAATTGTTATTGCAGCTTTAAATCTTGAAGGTGTTGATATTAAAATAAATTATTATCCATGGAAAAGAAGTTATAATAATGTTCTTAATGGCAAACATGTAGGGCTATTCATGAGTTTCTGATATCGATGTTATCGGCAAGTGGGGATGGAATAATTATTCCAACTGCTCGGGAAGCAAATGCTTTATCCCATATTCCATGC
>Ga0272440_1003961_pt1 | contig 10806 bp, 6 predicted proteins | sample SSMMMBAug17_FD_192440 | JGI IMG/M metagenome (GOLD analysis project Ga0272440, IMG submission 192440) | Marine sediment archaeal communities from Little Sippewissett salt marsh, Falmouth, MA, United States - SSM-MMB-Aug17 | ecosystem: Environmental > Aquatic > Marine > Wetlands > Sediment ... | reverse complement strand
CCTTGATGCCCCAAACTTTAATATTAACAAAATGATACATTTTAATCCGAATTTTTTCGTGTTTGGTCAACAAATGAAATAAAGGCGAATAACGACTAAGCTCACAGGCGGCAAAAGCGAAAAAGGATTTTCTTTTGAAATGATGATGTTCTTAAACCAACAATTTGCCAATTGGTAAAAGACGACATTGCTTTTGACGTCCTGTGGAGCGCTGTGTTATTCGTTAAAACACGGTTTGAGTTTTGTCCGGCAACCCTTTATAAAGCTATTTTAGCTCAATTTCATAGATATCTTCATACTCTATATGATTCGAAAATTCATCATTTAGTTTTAGATTATCAATTTTTAAAAGAGTTCTATTGATTGATTTAGCATACTTTTTAAAAAACTTTAAACTAGCCTTGTTATCAGGATCAATAGAAAGTTGTATTTTAGTAAAGCCTTTTTCTAAAGATATTTTAAATAATTTATCAACTAATTGATGGCTAAGACCAGTAGATCGATATTTTTGAAGAATACCAATTTGAAACAAAAAAATAGAATTCCTATATTTTTTACTATTAATAGCAGAAATAAACCCTACTATTTCATTATGTTCTTCCTTAGCCACAAAGCAAAAATCACTAAAATGATATGCCAAAATCCAGTAAGTGTAAAGGCTTTGTACCCCTAAAAAATCACATTTCTTTATAAAGGCACGAATGTATTCAAGATCATTCAATTGAATATTATGAATCATAATCATTTATGCAAAGCTCCATTTTTATCCAACATCTATAAGATTTATAACCAAGAGAGAAATAGTATTTAACCATGTAAAAACAATTAACTATCAAAGTTACCCATTATCCGATTTCTAATTCATAACTAACTTTTTATTACACACTTAAATACTGGCGACTTGCTCATTTGGCAATAATCAAGAATGAAATAAAGGCGAATAACGACTAAGCTCACAGGCGGCAAAAGCGAAAAAGGATTTTCTTTTGGATGATAACGTTCTTTGACCAATAACTTGGCAATAGGTAAAAAACGCGCTTGCTTTTGGCGTCCTGTGGAGCGCTGTGTTATTTGCCCAAGCTCGGTTAAACCAATATTTGGTGAACCTTTTATAACACTAATTTTTGCAATTTAGCAATTAGCAAAAAATCATCACTATGAAAACATTACAACTCCATTGTTTATCGTAAAATCTCTTAATGTTATTTGGTTATTTGACTCAATATACTCATATACTCTATTGATCGCTTAGCAAAAAAATAACCCAATGGAAAATATAATACTTACTTAAATAAATAGAACACTAATAATAACTGATTTGAGGCTACCAGGGCAGACATAACTCTTTAGTCTTATGTTTTTTTTTACAATGAAATTTGAATAGGAAGGATACAATTTATGTTTTTTTTACAATACTTTCATTTTCAATTCCACAGACATAGTTATCTCATCTCCTTCATTCAGATGGATTGTTTCTTCAAAATCAACAAATCCTTTTTTACTGACATATATTTCATAATTACCGGGAAGCAAATACATACCAGAGGAATACACGGGACGAATATTCATTATTTTTACTGTTGCATCATTTGGTTTTGGCAAAATGGTCAGTTGTGCATATTTTACCAGATGTTCGCTGACTGTTATTACCTGATTGGGTTTAACAGAAAGATTCTTTTCTACAGGTGCATACCCTTTTTTTTTCAGTTTGATGTGATACGTATCAGGTTTTAAATCATTTAACTCCAGATTTCCTTTGCCTTTATTTATTCCATTCAAATAAACATTGGCATCCAGAGGAATCACGTTAACAATCATTTTTCCTGGCAAAGGCAGTAGTTCTACAACAGGGTTTTGTGCTTCTTTGCCAGCTTCAATTAATACTTTTAATTTCTTTTCATAATAATTTTTATGCGACACTTTAATGCTATATACTCCTGCATCCAATTTCATACCATTAGAAAAGGGACGCTTTATTTTATCACTATCAATGGTGATTGATGCATTATTTGGTATTGCTTTTACATAAAGCCTGCCCTGTTTTACTACCAAAGGATTCAATACGTCTTTTAGATATAAAATTTCATCCAATTGCTTTTTTAATTTATTTCGTTGATTTTCGGCAATGCGTTTTTGTTTCTGTGCTTCTTGCATGGCTCTCTCAGCAATTTGACGTGCATTAGCTTCATTTTCCAGCGCTTTTTCTGAAACTTTTCTTGAATGCTCTGCTTTCATCATTGCTACATTAACTTTTTGATACTGAACCCCTGTAAAAATTGAAAGCCCTAACAAAACAAACATGGCAATGATCACAAATCGAAAAATATTTTTATTTCGGTCATTTTTACGTGCCTGAAGAATTTCTTTTTTTTTGGCCGCAATACTTTTTTCTAAAAAATTCATGGAAAGTCTAAAACCTGGGTGATAACGTGATGCCCAGACTGCATTGGGCGAATTTTCTTTTTGCCATCTTTCGATAATTGTAAGCTCAGGGTCGGTGAGTAAAGCAGCTTCACATTTTTCATGCAATTCAGCTGCTTCGGCAAGACGCAGATAGCGTTTGGCTGATGCTGCTTCCTCTGAACACCATACAATTAAACGTCTCCACAATCGCATCAAACTTTCATGTGAAATATCAATTTTACTATCCGGCTCTAAAACAACATTCAATGTTGGCATTATAAATGAACACGATGGTGAACGAAATTGATCCAGTATAGATCCAATTTTTTCCATAGGTGCATCTATAATATCACAAAGGTCTTTTAACACGGTATTTCTACGAATACCCCGACCTTCAAGATCACTTGTTGTCAAAGCTTTAAAAATTTTTTCTGTAATAAGGCTATCCTGAGGGGTTAAACTACAATATATTTCATCTGCATGTTGAGATAAGGCTGATTGAATGCCACCAATCATTTCATAATGTTGAATTTCAGGCGATGGTGTTTCTGAGGATTGTTGCCATTTATCCCATGTACGCATGAGGGCATGTTGCAATACCGGAAGCTGATCAGAATTTTCACTGATATCATTTAGCAGTCGTTGAACCAAAATTTTAGGAATATTTATGTCAAGTACTGCAGCAGGCCCTTCGATTGCTTGTCTACGCTGTTCACGTGTCATTTTGGGTACCAGGTATTGACTTTGATTCATGGCTTCTGGAAGTTTATGAAAGGTAGCACAATCACCAATAAAATCCGAGCGCATGGTCAGTACTGTAAAAATGGGTAAATCTTTTGTTTGGCTGAGAGACAGGATAATGGAAACAAAGTCAGCAGCTTCTTCGTGATTGGTTATGTCTGCAAGAAAAATTTCTTCAAATTGATCCACAAGAATTAAAATATTGGCCCCTGTATCATGAAAAAATAGAAACAAACGTTCAACAACTGCACGAAAACCGACTGTAAGAATATGTTCATAAAATCTTTCATTTTCTCGTGGATCATGAGTGTTAAATATCGTTAAATTAATCGTTTCAATCAGTTGGTACAATGGACGATTACCGGGTTTCATCACAACAATTCGCCACTGATCGCTATTGGCGACTAAAAAACCGGCTTTTAAATAAGGAATCAAACCAGCACGAATTAAGGATGATTTACCGCATCCAGAATTTCCCACAACTGCAAGAAATCGTGTATCATAGAGTTTTTCAAGCAATTCAGTAATCTGCTGATTTCTACCATAAAACCACAGGCTTTCGTCAACTTCAAATGGCCTGAGTCCAATATATGGATTGTTCATTTTTTCTTGAATCATGTTGCACTTCCATAGTCAATGCTTTCAAAAAATGGTTTTAGAACTTCTTTTTTTAGATGTGGGCGATCGGTATTGTCCAAAAATTGTATATTTTGAGGAATAATTTTTTTAAGAGCTTGAATCTCTTTCTCTTTTTTTGGCGGTGCAAAAAATATGGCCAGAGTTGGGATAGTGGCTTTTGTTTCAATGATCATTTTCATTAAGGTGAAAATGCGGTTAACAATAAATTCTTGTGTGACCTCACCATAGACAAAAATCAAAGCATTGCATGACTTAAGGTGATTCTTAAGCTGGGTAAAATCTAAAGTCGATTTCTCATTATTTGGATTCATAATGATTGATATATCCCGCTCAATAAAATAGTTGTTAAGGTGCGCTGCATAAAGATAGTCTTTCTCATGAGCATCTATTAAAATTTTTTTCTGATCAGAAGGATAAGGATTTTTGAAATTTTGATTCAATCTGAAAATTTTGTCAATTACACCTATAGTAATGACATCCCTGTCTCCACGCACATATTCACAATCATTGTATGTTTCAGGCAGTTTTTCCAAACCTATTAAAAAATCGTGATAGAATTTATCTTCAATGTCTTCATACCTGAGATATTTAGGCATCCAGATCAGTTGAGATGCTGATGTTTTAAGACAAATCTGTAATTGCTTCATCGCATAGGTTTGCTTATTATCAATTATTCTACCTGGATATTGATCAAATAAATGGACAGAAAGTAATGATGATGCTGCAAGTCTGGAACAATGTTGATCATGTCCTTCAATATCATATGGTGGTGGAACGTTTTCATCTATTACATAGACTCCCTTTGCTTGAAGATCATTCATAGCTCGCTTTTGTATTAAGCGAAGTGAATCTGAAACGTCGGCAAAAAATACTGGATAATCTGTGTCTGGATCTGGTAATGTAAAGACCTTGGTTCTTTTGGGTTGTGTTATTTTATCATTTTGTTCTATAGGTTTTGATTTTTTAGTATTTGTTATATGCTCTATTTTTTCTGCTAAACCAATATATTTGCCCCCCAATAATCGTAAAACATTAGTTGATATCTGGGCGAAAGGACTTAATAAATTATCTGTCAGTGATTTTGAAAAATCATTTGGATTAGCAACTAAAGCTCTTAATGATTGCGATCCCCCACTATAACTCTCAATATAAACTGACAAAGCATCTATTGTATCGTGAACCGGTTGGCTACTAATCAGTAACTCTTGAATACCATCTTTAAACTCAAATGATAGATCATTGTTTAAAGCGTATGACATTTTGGGTTCACTTTGCTTGATCAAACCACTTAAGAAAAGTTCAGCTAAATGAACCTGTTTGGTATCTGGTAGAATTACCTTCTGCGCAAGCCTGATAACTGAGAGTGTAAGCGGCAATGGTGCCAGACATCTTAGTAATTTTTGTGCTTCAGGTGATGCAGTCGCCATGAAATACTTCAATTGATCCTTTTCTGACATATTTGAAGCAGATTGTTTTTTTTCATAGCGATCATCTTCACACGTCTCACCTGGAAACAACTTTAACAAAACTCCAGGTATCCATACATTGGCAATACCTGTTAAACTTTTTGCCCAAGGGAATATCGAACGATCTTCTAAAGTAATGACAGGCAATTTTAACGTATTAGAAACTGATTTTTTCATTCCAAAAGGAGATGGTTCGATTTCAAGTTTTGAATTCACTGTGCTTGAAGACCTATTTTGGAAATAAACAATTTCAGCATTTTTTAAATGGGTTTGTTCCCATAAATAGTGGGGAAGCATCTGTAAAATTGAAACGCGACTGTTTTCATTCCATATTTTCAAAAATTTTGAGATTGTACCATCGTGCCAGGCCTTTGAAATGCAATCACTGATAATAAGTATCAGCCTTCTATTGGTTGGATCAATCAATTCTTTTGGGTGTCGTAATTTTTGTTGTTTACAATCAAAACAAAGTCCTTCATGTAAATGGACTTTTTCTTTTTCGTCGCTAATAAAACCCCATAATTGAACATTTCTAAATGCACCTTGATGTTCCAGTAATTCTTTTAGTTCAGATATGGTTTCATACCATATGAGCATAGAAGGGGATTCATCAAGAATCAGCACAATATCAAGCCATGGCGAACGTTTTGGTTTAAAAATTGGAATCCATGTGTCGGATTCTGCAATATTATGAATCGTTGTTTGTTCATCAAAAGCCATAGACTTTCGCGATGGCACTTTTTTCATTAATGGACGAAGTGATCGACTAATGGCTAATTTACCCGGTAAAGCTTGTCCTGCAGCTGCTTTAAATGGTGTCGGTTTCATGCCAGTAGTATTTATCTGATTTCTTATTTTTTTTGTATTTGGGTATAGATTTGACTTAGTTGATGCGGTTGAATTGTCTTTAACAGTTGATTGATCAGGTGTTTTAGATTCGGACTCTTTTTTAGTTTGTTCTTGCTCTCCAGATGAATCTTTTTCACTCGAAAGATCAGGTTTATCCAGATATCGTGACAGCCAGAGCATATCTGCCAAGTCTTCAGGAAGAGGCTTCAGGCCAATTTCTTGCAAAACTTTGATCAATTTGGTTATCATATGCTTCCCATTGTTGACAGATATTTAAATATTGCATCGCGAAGACTATCAATATCCTTATTTTCGCCTGAAAGGTCAATGCCTTTTGTTGTCATATAAATTGCATTTAATAGCTGATCAGTTGATAGACTTCCCTTTTGTCTTAAATCAAAAAAGGTTTCAATCAGTTCTGAATTTTTTCTTTGTTCATCTTTTCCAAAATGGCTTTCTACAATTGTTTTTAATTTATCAAGGTTTGGTTCTGCTATATCTAATCTCAGGCATCGTCGCAGGAATGGTGCGGGAAGTTCTCTTTCTGCATTGCTGGTCATCATGATGAGTGGAAACTCATGGCAAACAACCCGACCATTGTAGACAGGTATCTTTTCCTGACGATCATGGGGAAAAACAAGAACTTTTTCTTGTTTTTGTTGAATTCGGGAAAGTTCTGGAATTTCGAACGATCCCTCCTCAAAAATATTCAGCAGATCATTTGGCAAATCAATATCACTTTTATCTATTTCGTCGATTAATAAAACACGCGGGCGTTTAGACTCAAGAAAAGCTGATCCCAAAGGACCGAGTCGAACATACTGTCCAATATTTGGCGGCTCAAATTTACCATCTGTTTTTTTGAGACGTTCAACTTGAATATCTTGGAGTCTGCTGATAGCATCGTATTGATACAGCCCATCTTGAATGGTTGACTTTGTTGTAATAGGCCAATAAAGTACTTTTCCGAGTTTCAATTCAAATGCCACTGAATAGGCCAGGGATGATTTTCCGATTCCTGGAGATCCAGTAATCAGCAAAGGACGACGTAAATAAAGCGCAGCATTGACCATTTGTTTTTCATCTTCACCAGCTTTAAATGTCATTCCTCTAATCTCATCCCATGATACTTCTTTTTGCTCTTTTATACCTTCCTGAAAATTGATTTGATCGAATCGCGATTTAAACTGTCTCCATTTTGGAGCAGGAGGAAGTTTATTGATCTTATTGTCAGAGGGCTTATTATCACCTTTATATATATACCAATCATTCATATGTATTTCCTTTGGTCTTCATGCTTTATTAGTTTGATATTATTGTAATTTTTTTGGAAGTCTGCCTGGATCATCCCATAATAGCGTTAGATGGTCTTGTAGGCATTTTTTTTTCTCTGGCTTTTTACAAACTTTATGAACTTGATCAGGCAGCATTAAAAGATTCCCATCTTTTATGAACTCAAGAAAATAATTTTTGATTATTTCATGGTCATTTTTCAAATGTCCATACTTTTTGCACCAGATAGCAATCGGTATTCCAGCTTCCAGTATAGCCAGTCCAAATTTATCAGGATTTTGGGGCAAAAAAGTCTGCATTAAACACGTTTTGTCATCATCATCGTTTAATTCCCTGAATAATTCTATAAAATCATAGTTTTCGTGATTGCACATCCAGGAAATAGATGTTTTTGCACAGTCATTACCATTCATTGCAATAAAACGATTCCATTTTTTTTTCCATCGAACAAAATGTTCCCTTTTTTTACTACGATCCAAACGAACAACAACTTGATAATCGTTAATAAATCTTGGCTCTAATTCATTCTTATCGTTTCTTTCCCATTCATTAACATCAAGGTCTATCCACTCGGAAGGCAGAATGAATTCAATAGCTCGAATATCTTCATCTACTTTGAATTTTTTTCTATCATTCATGACTTTTTCTATGTTATGCACGATTTCGTCTTTGCCGCATTTATTATTCTCATATACGCAAGGAACGTCATCAGGGCTCCGCCAGGCATATATTCTAACAGCACATTCTTGAAGGACATTGTTGCGATTGTTGATGTCAGGAATCATATGAACAAGAAGGTATACAGGGCTTGAATTATTTTCATGACCACAGACTACAGACGTTGTTATATCTTTTTCAGAAACTAATCCATATTCAGACGCTACACGACCAATCCATTCATACAGTTGCGTTGATTGTTTGCTTGGTGGAAGATGATCAGCAATGCTCTTAACAAAATGAACGACTGGTTGCGTTTTATCTTCCTGTATCGGAAAATTTGACAGAAAAACAATCACTAGCCAGGTTGATTTTGGATGTGAGTGAATATTGTGATAAGAAGGAAGGCTTGTCAGGTAATATTCTTGCACTTTTTCAAATTGAACAATTATATTATCAAAAATGAATAACAAATCTAACAAATACTTATTCGAGATTGGTGAATCTAAACACAGTTTGAGTGTAATAATATCATATACTTTTCGCAAAAGATCTGTATTGCCCTCATACATTCTGGTAATTTCGATCAGTTTTTCAATCCCATTTGGAAATACAAGACACTCTTTAACTATATTGATCGTGTCTACACGATTGCTTGAATGTCTGTCGATACTATTTTTAATCTTATGAGGCAAGTGTTCAACTATAGATGTTCGAATGTCTTTCTCTGTTATTGACTTATATTCCAGTAATGCATTTACTAACTGGTTTTTAAAACTGAAGGTCAGATCGTCTAGCATTTTTTACTTACTCGTTAATTATATATAATTAATAAACAAAATATCAACGTATTTTCGTATTTTCTTTTGAGAAAATTAGCTAAAAAAATAATTGATTCTATTCATACTTATGCAAATTAAGAAATTTTTTTATCTTGTTCATCGCTGAACTTTGTCCCTCATAAATTTCAACAATCATTATCAACGTAGAAACGGCACTTTCAAAATCCATACAACGCGTTATGATATTATTTACATCAACTCGATCAGAAGAATGACGATTAATCGTGTGTTGAATATAAGGTGGTAATTCATTCACAATTGCATCGCGAGTTTGCCTGTCTTTTATAGCAGAACATTCCAATAAATACGTTACGAGGTTTCCTTTTTGTGTTATTGATAGTGACATATCTTTTATGAACAAATTTGAGTCTGAAATATCTGTTTGCATTATTTTTTTATATTTTAAATTAACCTGTTGCTCATTGACCGGTTCAGACAAGGGAGTGTTTTTGATTAAAAATGGTTTGGATGATTCATTGTTTTCTCCTGCAGGAATAGTAATTTGTTTAAGCGGAAATGTTTGGTCTGAATCTGATTTTTCAAAAGGTATCTGTTCATTTTTTTTCATTGCCTCCAATACATTGAAGATGCCTATGACAAGGTTTCGACAGGCGTTGTCAAATTTGGGATCATTGGCATTTAGTGGAAAAACAACAGGTCCATCACAAGAATCTATATCATAAAACTGAAAGCCTGTTTTACCTTTCAATACTTTTGGCCAACGATTCGGTGCAATTTTAGCCAGTAATGCATGAATTATACGACTATGACTATCACCATGAGACTGACGCTCACCTTTATTATCAAGGTGCTGACAAAACCAATCCAATTCTTTAAGGCAATACATTGATTCAAGATAATTATTGGATAACAATGTAAGAAATAATGCGGAGTCTTTGACTGTATTCTGGATTGCCTCATCAAATACCTGGTTACCACCCAAAGCAGTATCTCTCCAAATATATATCGGCTGCTTTTTTCCTAATACACTCAGCAACATATTTTTTAGATAATCATGAAATCGGTCTACCCATTTTAATGTATTATCATCACGCGCATAGCTGATAAATATATCATATTTAAAAGCAGACAAATAGGCCATAATTAGAGGTCTCCTTATATACCGTTTAAATTCTTTTAGAAATTTGAAAAAATTAACACAAATAATGATATGAATCAAATCATTTTTTAGTATTGATAATTGTCATATTTAGTATTAGTATGTCATTCCTAAAAAATCGTACTTTTTTCAAAAGAAAATTTCAGTAATCATATGATAAGTGGACATTAATAATAATATTTAAATTTTTTATTTTATTTTTCAACTATTACAGAAGTGTAACATTTTGTCGAAACCTAAACATATAATTCAAAACTAAAAGAGTTTTAGCATGGAATCATTTGTTTAAAGGCGCATGCAGCACAAAAATTTCATAACGACTAAGCTCACAGGCGGCAAAAGCAAAAAAGGAATTGCTTGTGGAAAAAGGCCTTCTGTTAACCAATAAATAGCCAATTGATAAAAAAACGGCATAGCTTTTGACGTCCTGTAGAGCGCTGTGTTACTTGCCCTACATAGGTTTAACAAAAATTGATAAACCCTTTTATAAAACTAACTTTTACATTTGATCAATTACCAAAGAACATCGCTATGAGCACTATTTTGTACGCTAACCAAGAGTAAAAGTATTAAACCATTTAAAAAACAAACAATTAGCAACGTTTTTTATTATCCAGATTCTAATTCCTGATTAACTTTTTGCTACACATTTTATTGCTTGCGACTTGCTCATTTGCCAATGATCAAGAATTAACTAAAGGCGAATAACGACTAAGCTCACAGGCGGCAAAAGCGAAAAAGGAATTTATTTTGAAATGAGTACGTCCTTTAACCAATAATTTGCCAACTGGTACAA
>Ga0272440_1003959_pt1 | contig 10809 bp, 9 predicted proteins | sample SSMMMBAug17_FD_192440 | JGI IMG/M metagenome (GOLD analysis project Ga0272440, IMG submission 192440) | Marine sediment archaeal communities from Little Sippewissett salt marsh, Falmouth, MA, United States - SSM-MMB-Aug17 | ecosystem: Environmental > Aquatic > Marine > Wetlands > Sediment ... | reverse complement strand
TGCTATCATTTTATTATTTTTAAGTATTGTTATTTCATGGATAGTATTTACAGCCATGCTTTTATATCATAAAAGAATTGAATTTGATTTTTCATCAAAAACACTCATCTTTTTTAAAAAAGTATTAAAAAATAAACAGTTTAAAATTAATTTATCTAATATCAACAAAATTGTTTCTCGAAGTATTCAACGTGTAAAATCAAACAGAAAAAATGATAACTTTGTAATGTGCTATTACTTTTCGATAATTTTGGAAGATAATACAGAAATCAGAGTATGTGAAACTACAAAGAAAGAAGAGTTAGAAATAATTATAAATATTATATTAAATAATTGTAGTAAAAAACTGCAATGGAAGGAAGACAATACATTACAATCAGGCGTATTCAATGGATGGGGAAGGTAATGCTATTGAATTAATAAATAAATTGGAATCCCAAATCTTTAGATTTTGGCGTGCATAATACAAATTAATAAACACAGTATTCAACCGAAGCTTCTCACTATCTTATTAATATTCCAATAGAATTGCTGACTCACTACAAAATCCATTAGAATAGAATCAGAAACATTATTTTAAAATATTTTCCAGATATTTTTGTATTTCTTCAAGTTTATAAAGTTCTAACAAATTTAAAATTTTATTTGAAAAGGCTGAATATTGTAAATTTTCTGACTTTAATTGTATTAATGAATCTCTAATACTATCAATATCACCAGATAAAATATGAATATATAATTTATTTACTTTATTTGCTTCAGGAATTTTTATATCATCATCATTTTGATTTTGTATTTTATTTTGAAATGATGATTGATTTTCATAAATCCAATTTATACGCAAATGAAATTGTAGTCTTTCAAGTAAATAATCAATATTAAAAGGCTTTGCAATATAATCATCAAATCCATGTTTAATTACATCTTCTTTTATATTTAAAGATACATTAGCAGTTATTGCAATAATTTTTATTTTTTTATTATTTTTTCTAATTGCCATAGTTGATTCAAATCCATCCATTTCTGGCATACTTAAATCCATAAGAATAAGATCAGGAGTGCATGAGTCAATCATTTCTAAAACTTTTAGACCATTTTCAGCCTCTTGAACTATAAAATCATATTTTTCTAACATATCTTTTAAAAAAGTTCTGTTTGTCAGATTATCGTCAGCAATTAATATTTTTTTTGGAACACCTTTAAAACCAACAATATTTGGTCTTTTTCTTTTTTTTGCTTTATGTTTCCATGTTACAAAAGGAAGATTAACATCAAACCAAAACTTAGATCCTTCATTAATTTTACTTTTAACTTTTAATTGACTTTCCATCATATTAACAAGTCTCTGGCTTATAGCAAGTCCTAATCCAGTTCCTTCGGCCTGAACTCTATTGTCTGCAACTTGATGAAATGGCAAAAAAATTTCTTTAATTTTTTCTTCTGAAATTCCAATTCCAGTATCAATAAGAGAAAAAGTAATATATGAATCATCTTCATTTTTATTTGTTTTATAAACTGAAAAATTGATACTGCCTTTTTGAGTAAATTTTAAAGCATTTCCAATAATATTTAAAATTATCTGACGAAGTCTTTTTTCATCTCCATAAACTCCAGTTTCTAATTCTTTATCCAATTCAAATGAGAAAAAAATGCCTTTTTGTTGAGCATGAATTTTTGTAGGTTCAACAATATTATTTAAAAATTCAGGAAGATAAAAAGGAAGTTTCACAAGTTCCATTTTATTTGCTTCAATTTTTGAAAGATCTAATATATCATTGATAAGCATAAGCAGATGATTGCCGCTTCTATGGATTATATCATTTGCTTTTTTGTGATTAGGGAGTAAATTTTTTTCTTTTTTTAATATTTGAGTATATCCAAGAATAGCATTTAAAGGAGTTCGTAATTCATGGCTCATATTTGCGAGAAATTCACTTTTTGATTTATTTGCATTTTCAGCAGCTTCTTTTGCTCGCTGCAGCTCAAGTTCGACTTGTTTACGCTTTGTAATATTTCTTACCAGAGAAGCGATTCCTGTTATTTCTGAATTAGAATTTATAAAGGGTGTAATATACCATTCGCAGAAAATAGTATTTCCGGAATTTGAAAGATGTTCATGAATAACAGATGAACCTTTACAATTTGATTTACAATTTAAGAAAAAGTCTTTTATATTTATTTCTTTGTCTTTAATTTTTATAACTTCGTTTACATATTTTCCTATAGAATAGTCTTTTTTATAACCAAAAATTTCTTCAGCAGCAGGATTCCAATCTACAATAATTAAATTTTTGTCCAGCTCAATATATGCAAGAGGGGTTTTATGTATGTGAAACATCAATTTTTGTTCAGATTTTTTTACCATCTCTTCAGCAACTTTTCTGTCAGTAATATCAAGCATTTGTTCAATAACAATATCAGGATGAATATATCCAAATCTTATAACAAAGCATTTTTTTTCATTAATATCTCCAAAATAGCTGTAAATTTCAATTTTTACAGTTTTTTGTTCATAAAAACATTCAAATATGCCATTAATAAGCTCTGGTTGATCTTGATAGATATCTTTTGCAGTTTTACCAAGATATTCAACTATTTTTCCATTAGTATAATTAATTGTTGATTCATTATAATCAACCAGAATAAAATCATCATTATCCCATTGCCATGTGCATATAGGTATTGGAATTCCAATATATTGATTTCTTAATCGTTTTTCCGCTTTTCTAAGAGATTGTTCTATATTTTTATATTTTGTAATGTCTGTAAATATAGCAAAAATACCTATAAAATTATTATTTTTGTCATATATTGGGGCAGGTGAAAGTATAGTTGAAACTAATGAATTATCTTTTGCAATCCAGCTTATTTCATATGGGCTTCTTATAAAATCTTTTTTGTTAAGTATCTGTTTTTGCAAAATTTTTCTATTTTTCGAATCAAGAAAGCTTTCTGCTTTTCTGCCAATAATTTCTTTTTTGCTGTAACCAAGCATTTTACATAAACGCTGATTAACATAAGTTATCTCACCATCAACATTTTGTATCCCAAGCCCATCATTCATTGTTTCTACAAGAGTATAAAATCTTTCAAGATTTTCTTTAAGTAAATTATTTATATTTTCATTTGAAGTTATATCTTTAAATACTGAAACTGCAGCAAAAATTTCATCCTGTTCATTTTTTAAAGGAAACTTAGTTACATTATAAAAAAAGTGATTTCCATTGTTATTGATAACTCTATAAAACATATCATTATAAATTTTTCCTTTTAAAACATTTTCATCATAAATATTATTATCAATAATTGTATTATTAATATCATAAATTTCAAAATTATTAAAAAGATCAGGATTTAAATCATATTTATCTGTTTTTATAGAAAGATTTTTGTTAAAAAGACTGGAAAAATTATTTGTAATAAAACTATATTTATTTTGTTTATCTTTTACATAGATATATAAAGAACTTGAGTTTAAAATATTTTCATAAAACAATACTTTATCTTTATAATAATCTATTTCTTGTTTTTGTTGATTAACAATTTTTTCAAGCTCTTCATATGTTGGTTTGATATTACTCATTTTTATTACCTCATAAACAAGTAAAATTATTTATTTTGTAAGATTTTTTACAGAAGTTAAATGAAGAACAACAAATCCAATAAATGCAATACAAGCACTAAATAAAAAAGAATTATTGCTGCCTATTGTTTCGAATAAATAACCATTAATAAAAAATCCTGTCATAATTCCAAGTCCATAGGTAACAGAATTATTTACAGCCTGAGCTATTGTTTTGGCTTGATTTGGAACTAAAGAGTCAATATAGATTATACTTGCAATATGAAAGCATCCATATGTTGCAGCATGTAAAACTTGAGAACAAATAATTATTATTCCAGATTTAGTATAAAATAAAATTGACCATCTAATTATCGCACAAAATAAAGAGAATTTTAGTAAAGTTTTTAAATCAAATTTATTTAAAATTTTTTGTGAATATATCATTACCAGGATTTCAGATGTGCTTCCTAATGCCCAATATATTCCAATATATGATCTGGAATATCCTAAATTTTCAAGATGTATTGATGAAAAGCCATAATATGTTCCATGACTAAGAAGCATTATAAAACCGCAAAAAAGAAATAATATAATTTCTTTTTTATATAATAAATCAATATTTTTAAAATATGGTTCATTTAATGATTTTGTCTTTGAAATATTTTTTATAAAAATTGAAAAAACAGCTTGCATGAAAGAGCCGGCAAATATTAAATAAAAAATTATATGAATTGAATAAATATCAATTATTTTGCCCATAATCAAAACAATAATTATAAAACTAATAGAACCCCATACTCTAATCTTCCCATATTTTTTTTTATTATCTCCCAAAAGATCCATTGAAAATGCTTCTAAAAAAGAAATAAGAGGAGCGTAAAATATTGTATAACATAGTGTTAGTAATAATATTCCCCAAAAACTTGTTATATAGATATAAAAGATGCATAAAACAGCTGCAATAAAGTTACATATCACATATAATAATTTTCTAATTTGAAAATGATCAGCAATAATTGACCATGTAACAGGAAAAAAGATCATACAAAAAGATTTTATTGATGAAATATATCCAATTTGCACACCATTAAAATTAAGATGATAACAATAGAGGTTAAAATATGGCAGGACAAGCCCCATAACACCGAAAAATAGAAAGTATTGGAGTGATAATATTATATTAATTTGATTTTTTTTAAGAAAAGTATTTTTAGCCATTTGATGAGTAAAAAATTACCAGGTATTTCTAATTTTTACATTATTCTGGCTTAAATATTCTTTGATGCCTGTGATAGTATAGGTACCATAATGTATCATTGATGCAATAAGAGCTGCATCTGCAAGACCTTTAGTTAAAACATCAAAAAGATGGACAGGTTTTCCTGCACCGCCAGAAGCAATAACAGGAATATTAACATTTTTTGAAATAAGAGCAGTTAGCTCAAGTTCATAGCCATCTTTAGTACCATCAGCATCAATAGAATTTAAACATATTTCACCAGCACCTAATTTTTGAGCATCTATTGCCCATTGTAAAGCGTCAATGCCCATATATGTTCTTCCGCCATTAATAACAATTTCATAACCAGATGGAATAGAACTTGATTTTTCAACTTTTTTAACGTCCATTCCAAGGACAATACATTGACTTCCAAAAGCATCAGCACCTTTGGATATTATATCAGGATTTTTTACTGCTGCTGAGTTCACACTAATTTTTTCAGCACCAGCAAGAAGAACATCTCTCATATTCTCAACAGTCCTTATACCTCCTCCAACAGAAAAAGGAATAAAAATTTTTTCAGCAACTCTTCTAACAACATCAATCATGATATTTCTTTTTTCATGTGAAGCAGTTATATCATAAAAAACAATTTCATCAGCTCCTGCCTTATAATATTCAACAGCCATAAGGACAGGATCACCAATATCAACATTGCCTTTAAATTTTATTCCTTTTGTTGTCTTACCATCTCGTACATCAAGACATGGAATTATTCTTCTACTTAACATATCATGGTTTCCATTTACAAAAATTATTTAATATTGCAAGCCCTGGTTCACCGCTTTTTTCAGGGTGAAATTGAGTTGCAATCAGATTATTATAAGCAATTACTGAGACAAAATCTATACCATAATTAGTAATACCAAGTGTATATTTATTATTTTCAGGAAATGGATAATAACTATGTACAAAATAAAATTCAAAATCCTCGTTTATATTTTCAAAAACCGGGTGATCATATAAATACTTAACCTTATTCCATCCCATATGAGGAATTTTTAGTTTATTATTAAAATCATCTTTCATATTTTTATCAAAAGCTTTTACAAATCCCGGCACAATCCCAATACATTTAGAATCTTTTTCCTCACTGTAATCCATAATTATCTGTGTTCCTAAGCAAATTCCTAAAACAGGCGTCCCTTTATTAAAAGCATTTTTTATAGCTTTATCAATATTCATTTGCCTTAAACTTTCCATCGCAGAACCAGCCTGACCAACTCCAGGAAAAATAATTCGTTCAGAATTAGAAATTTTTTCCGAATCTGAAGTAATTATAGAATCATAGCCTAAATATGAAACTGCTCGTTTCACACTTGTTAAATTTCCTGCTTTGTAATCAATAATTGAAATCATTTTTTTCATCATTTCTTATTTCCATATCTAATGGAATTTTAATATTTGTTATTATCATAATCCTTTGATTTTTCCAATCATGTGATGTGTATTTCTATGTTCGTGTCAGTCCCCACGAAATTCGAAAAAAGTGTTTGTCAGGTTTGTCCGTTTCAGTAAGTGTTTGTCCGTGTCAGTCCTTGTCAGTCCTTGTCAGACCTCACGAAATTTAAAAACCAGACCTGAACCAAAAATTATTCATTTGATTTACCCGACTTAACATATTGATTAACAGCATTATTCAATGCTATTTCAGGATGTATATGAAATGCAGAGCAAATTTTTATTATAAACAAAATCAGCATACCAGCAGTTGATTCAATAAGAGATTTATCTTTTTGAATAACAGCATCAGTAAAATTTTTAAAAATATTGAAGACTTCATTTTGAATTTTTTCAAATATATTATTTTGTTTTACAGTTTGACTTTTTTTATCAAACAATTTGTGTGCTTTAAGTAATGCTGGCATTTTCTTTGGTAAATTATCAAGAACTTGATTTTGTTTTTTTTCTTGTTTTTTTATTTTGTCCCAATTAATTAAGACTTCTTCACTAGTTTTTAATGATAAGTCTCCAAATACATGAGGATGTCTTCTTACCATTTTTTCATAAAGAGTATTAGCGACATCACTTATATTAAAATCATCTTTATCCTGATAAATATTTGCAATAAAGAAAATATGAAACAACACATCGCCCAATTCTTCCATAATTTCATGAGTAGCTGATGATTCAATAGCATCTAAAAGCTCATAAACCTCTTCAATCATGTACATTATCATAGTCTGTGGAGTTTGTTTTTTATCCCAGGGACAGCCATTTTTACCTCTTAGTGTATTAACCAGCTCTTCAATATTTAATAATGATTTACTTATGTTACTTTGTTTTGTTTCCAAAATTCTTTTATTTGCTCCATATTTTCATTGAATTTTTCTTTTAAATTATCTGGAAGCATCTTCATCAATGTTTCTGACACCATTGATATTTTAGGAGCCATAATTGATTCTTTTATAATAGAAGCTTCTTTTGGTAAAAATGTAGTTAGTGTTATAATCAAAACAGATGATATTAATATACCTTTTATAGTTCCAAATACTGCACCGAATGATAAATCTATCCATCTAAGAAACATCATCTTTAGAATATATCTAATAATTATGCCAATAATACTTACAATAAAAAAGGTTACACAAAATATTATTAAAAATATAATAATATTTCTTAAAGAATCATCTTTAAGAATATCCCATTGAACTATTATTTCACCAATTTGGTTATAGTAAGTATATGCAAAATGATATCCTGCAAACACACCAATAATTGATGACAGCTCTTTTATAATACCTCTGAATAAACCTCTTAAAAAACAAAAACCAATAATAACAATAATAATAATGTCTATGGGATTCATATTCCCTCTCAAAAAAATTTATTTTAAAAGAAAATCATTTTTGATCTGCAAGACTCTTAAACATTTTTTTTGAAGCACCGCAAATTGGGCATCTAAAAGAGTCATCAATATCCTCAAATTTAGTATTTTTAGGAATTTTATTTTTTCTATCACCTTTATCCGGGTTATAAATATAACCACAATTAACAGTCTGGCATTGCCACATATCTTCTGGTTGAGCCATTTTTTTCTCCTTTTTTTAATATTAATGATTAAGGATTTAATTTCTTGACATGCATTAAAAAAATTAAATAAAGATTTTCAAATAGTTATTATATTAGCTATATAATTTAAAAGCCAGTTCGGCAACTCTTTTACCCAATTTTTTACCATTTTCTTGAGCTGTAGTATCTGGAATTCCAACGCATCCAACTCCATAATGCCCTGTTGCAGAAAAGGGATCACCAACGATTATCATGCCATATATCAACAATGCTTGTATAATAGACATCATAGTTGTTTCCTTTCCGCCAGTGGGATCACCAGAGGTTGTAAAAGCAGCGCCAATTTTTCCTTCCATTTGTTTTCTTACGCTCACATAATCATCAAAAACTTTTTTTAATTGAGCAGCCATAACACCAAAATAAACAGGAGACCCGGCAATAATTCCTTTGCATTTTATAAAATCATCTTTAGTAACTTCATCAGTATTTTTTAAAATAGAATTAACCCCATCTACCTCATCAACTCCTTTTGCTATAGCTTCAGCAAGCCTTCTAGTATTTCCTCCTTTTGAAAAATATAAAACAAGTATTTCCATCTTACCTCCATATTTTAAATTTTGATTTGAGTGTAACCAAAATCGATTGTCATAACCAAATTCGTATAGACAAGCCTTGTCTATAAATTTCAATTAGCAAAAAATCGTTTATAAAGATATAAAGCAAGCAATTTGGGTTACAATCTTTTGATTTTGTAATTTTTAAAAGAGAGTAAAATACTATTAAAAAAATAAAATGTAAAGATGATTTTTGATAAATACTTATGACAATTCTTTAATGGTACTTAGGAGTGATTTGATAAAATTTACAATTTTGTCGAATTCAAATTCCTTAATAAAAGTGTTAATTTTTTTTATAAAAGATAAATATTTTTCATTTTCTGTACTTAAATTTTTGAGTTTTTGTTTAATTCCTGTAAAATCACCATATTCAGCTAATTTACTAAGTTCTGATAAATCTTTTTTATTTGGAACATCAATAATTTTTTCATTTTTCAAATCATTTTCAAAATCATTCTTATAAACCCAAACAATATTTAACTTATTTGATAATAATTCAAATATTAATTCTTTATTAAATGGTTTTGGAATAAAACTATCACAGCCAGCTTCATAGGATTTTTCTATTGTTGCATCGAAAACATTAGCAGATAATGCAATTATTAAAGTATTTTTGCATGAGTCTATCTGTCTGATTTTTTTAACTGCTTCAAAGCCGTTCATTACAGGCATAAGTAAATCCATAAAAATTACATCTGGTTTTATTTCTTTTGCTAACTCAAAAGCTTCTAATCCATTTTTTGCCAGTTTTATTTGAAATCCAATTCTTGATAATAACTGATCAAGCAAAATTCTATTTGTATCATTGTCATCTGCTACAATAATAGTTTTTGGATCTCCTTTAAAACCAATTATTTGTTGTTTCATTTTAGAAATAGTTGCTTTTTGTACTTTTTTTTCTGGTAAATTTATACAAAACCAAAAAGTACTGCCAGTATTTAACTGACTTTTTAAATGTATATTACTTCCCATCATATTTACAAGTTTTTTGCTAATTGAAAGTCCTAGACCAGTGCCTTCAACAAAAGATTTATTATCTTGTACTTGCTGAAAAGGAAGAAATATTTCATTATATTTTGTTTCAGGAATACCAATGCCAGTATCTTGAATTTGAAAGCAGATATCATTATCTTTTCTTTTTACTGAAAAATTAACTTCTCCTTTTTGAGTGAATTTAACAGCATTTCCACAAATATTAAGTAATATCTGTTTGAGTCTTTTTTCGTCTCCAATAACTCCATCAGGAATATTGTCAGAAAAATTGTAATTAAAAGAAATATCTTTTTCCCTTGCTTTTAATTCTAAAATATCAACAATATTTGACAACAAAAGTTTTAAATTAAACTCACCATTTACAAGTTCCATTTTACCAGCTTCAATTTTTGAAATTTCTAAAATATCGTTAATTAAATTAAGTAAATGCTGGCTGCTTTTATTTACAACTTCCAGGCCTTCTTTTTGTTTATCTGATAAATTACTATCATTTTGAAATAACTGACAATAGCCCATAATAGCATTTAATGGAGTTCTAAGTTCATGACTCATATTTGCAATAAATTCATTTTTTGCTTCACTTGCAAATTCTGCAATTTTTTTAGCCTTCATCAGCTCAGATTCAGTTTCTTTATGCTTATTTATTTCATCTTTTAATCTATTATTAATTTGAATATTTTTAAAAGCCATTTCAAGAGTGATTTTCAATTGATTATAATCATATGGTTTAATAATATATCCAACCGGCTTTATTATAGATGCTCTTTCAATAGTTTCATCGTCATAACAACTTGTTGTAAATATTATAGGAATATCAAATTTTTGTTTGATTTTTTGAGCTGCTTCTATGCCATCCATTTCATCTTCTAATATAATATCCATAAGTATTAAATCAGGTTTTAATGATTCAGCCATTTTAATAGCTTCAATACCAGATTTTGCATTATTTGAAACATTGTAACCAAAACTTTTTAATTTACTTGTCAGTCCCATTACAAGTATTTGATTGTCTTCAACAATTAAAATATTATGTTTATCCATAATTTTTTCCTTAGATTTTTGAAAATTTCAGGAATTCTGTTTATTTCTTTTTTTATTGAAATACAATAAATTATTTTAAATAAATTGTCAATTAATGCAATGTTGCAAAATTTGGCATTCCATAACAGGTAGTGTTTTTATTATAGTTATATCAAATATAGTGATTCAAATTGTATCCTCTCCATATTTTATGGTAGAATTAACTATTTAAAATTTATAAGTATTATTTTATGCCCCGAAGGGGCTAAAGCATGCAGCCTGGGGCTTTAGTCCCAGGTTAATAAAAAATAAAAATCTCT
>Ga0272440_1003958_pt1 | contig 10810 bp, 10 predicted proteins | sample SSMMMBAug17_FD_192440 | JGI IMG/M metagenome (GOLD analysis project Ga0272440, IMG submission 192440) | Marine sediment archaeal communities from Little Sippewissett salt marsh, Falmouth, MA, United States - SSM-MMB-Aug17 | ecosystem: Environmental > Aquatic > Marine > Wetlands > Sediment ... | reverse complement strand
TTTTATGAAAGCTTTTGAAAAAGATGATGGTATTATTTTAACACAGAAACAAAAAGAGTGCAACAACTTTGTACGGAAGATGGCACAGGCGAAAGCAAGGGTTGCTGTTGTGAATGAAGGCTGGTTTGAAGATATTTATAAGATACTCAGACCAAATGAAGAATATACAGATGGCTGTATGCTCGGGGGCGTAAAGATACGATTCGGTGATATTAAAAAATATTACTTTACTAAATGATTATTGGTAGACCATGCTTATGAATTTTCGTAGGCGTGTATTTGCAAATAATTGCATTATGAGAATAGACTTAGCGGTCGAAGAGAGTAGCAACCTACTACTCCTTTCTCATATAATTTAAAAGGTGCTTTCTGAGGAGGAAGAAAATGGCAAGAGGAAACAAATGGACTGAAAGAGAAGTTGAGATATTAAGAAATTTTTATCCAACATCTGATAAAAATGAAATAATAGAAAAAATACCAAAGCATACATACAATTCAATAAAATATAAGGCTGAAGAACTTGGTATAAAAAAAGATATTTGGTGGACTGAAGAAGAGTTAAATATTTTAAATGAAAATTATGAAAATAATTATAATAATATAGGATATTTATTACCAAAGAGAACACATCTTTCAATAAAAAAGAAGGCATTTCAACTTAATCTTAAAATAAAAGAAGATGATATGTTTGATATTAGAAATTCAAACTTGAAAGGAAGATTGGACTGTGAAATATTTGATAATCCTAATTTTAATAACGATAAAGAATTGAGGTATGCATGCAGAAATAAAATATTAACGTGGAGAAAAAATATTTTAGATTTATTTGAAAATAAGTGTGCTATCTCTGGGGAAGAAAAAGATTTGGTTGTGCATCATATTAAACCTTTTAATAAAATTTATCACGAAGTACTGTGTGAATTTAAAAATAAAGGGTTTATTGTAAACCAAGATTTAATTAAGTGCTCTGAAATAAATGGGAAACAAATGGTTAAGGATTTTATTTCAAATGTTTCAGAAAACCATAAAATAGAGCATGGAATCTTAATTTCAAAAGATATACATGATGATTTTCATAGTAAATATGGAACTAGGGATTTTACAGAAAATGATTTTTTTGAATATGTTTTAAAATACCACAATATAGATTTGAAAGAAAAAATTAATATGAAAGGAATGAATATGAATGGCAAATAAATCTGAAGAAGCAAAAATTGCCGAAGCTAGATTATTACTAGAAAAAAATGGATATACAGTAACAGCCAAGAATTATTTCAGATGTATAATGTCTGGAAAAGAACTTAGTGTGAAGCAAGGCAATTTTTATCAAACAAATAATCCTATGTTTTCTGGATGTATTGCAAATACAGATGAAGGAAAGGTTAACTTGTTGCCTTATTCAAAAAAAGAAATAGAAGATTTATATAAAAAACTTACTATAGATGCAAAGGGGAATGAAAAACTTTCTCTTTTTAAGCTCACACAGGCACTCCAAATACCTTGGCTTGAATCTCATTATCAGACAGCAAAAGAAAATAGAATGAATACTTTAAAGTTTTACATAGGAAAAATGAATAGCCTTCCTCAATTATCTGAATTAACAATGGCTGATAGCGAACCATTTGTCGGAGACGAAGACGACATGTTTTCTAAGCAAGATGATTTTGATATAAAACATAAGAAAATAAGTAAAAAAAACAGAGAAGAAATGGTTAAGTTTTGGGGTAATTTAGATGTTGTTGATTTAGAATATTTACAAGAACAATATGATGATTGGTCTACTAGATATTCAATAGACACAAAATCTATGGAGCTTTTAGTTAGTGAGATTTGTCACAAACAATTAACAATAAAGAAGTTAAGAGAAAACAATCAACCAACTTCAAAAGAATTAAAAGACTTACAAGATTTAATGAATAGCTCTGCCTTAAAACCTATACAAGAATCTTCTGCGATGAATAATGAGGCAAATACGTTGGGTGTTTGGATTAAAAAAATTGAAAATGAAGAGCCTATAGACGAAGTTCAAGAGCAATATAAGGATATTGATGGGATTGGAAAAATGATTAGAGTTTTCTTCTTGGGACACTTCAATAAAATGTTGGGCGTAAAAAATGAATTATCAGAAGAATATGAAAGAGAAATGGCTATGTATACTGTTTCGCTTGAAGAGGAAGATTTATAATGTGGTCTAATAAATTTGAACACAAAGATAAAAAAAATAAAGGTATTAAAAACGCTCATGAAAGAAGAAGTACAAAGAAAAAAGATTTAATGACAAAAGAAGAAAAGTTTAGAAATGGTATGCATATATGGATTGCATATTGGAGAGCAAATCCTCATAGGTTTGTGACAGAATATTTACAAATTTATCCATTTTCTGTATTTCAAGGAATATTATTATACATGATGTTTTCAACTAATTATTTTTTATTTTGGGCGAGTAGAGGTTTAGGAAAGAGTTACCTAGTTGCCATATATTGTATAGTTAGGTGTATACTTTATCCAGAGACAAAAATTGCGATTGCGTCTGGAACTAAGGGACAATCAATTAATATACTTTCTGAAAAAATACAAGATTTTTACAATAAATCACCTTTATTGCAAAGAGAAATTGTAGAATTGAAGACTACTGTAAATGACCCAAAGGTTGTTTTTGCAAACGGAAGTTGGATTAAAGTAGTAGTAGCAAGGGATTCAGCAAGAAGCGCTAGAGCGAACGTTCTCATAGTTGACGAGCATAGAATGGTTGATAATGATGTAATAAGAAAAGTATTGACAAAATTCTTAACATCAAGAAGAAGACCTAGATTTTTAGAAAAGCCAGAGTATCAAAACAGAAAAGATTTGCAAGAAGCCAACACAGAAATATATCTTAGTTCGGCTTGGTACAAAAATCATTGGAGTTGGGATAAATTCTTAGCTTTTAAAGAAAAGATGCTTGAAGGGAAAAATTACTTTACTTGTGGATTACCATATCAAATGGGTATAAAATATGGAGTCACAGACCCAGAAAGAATAAAAGATGAAATGTCTGATTCTGACTTTGACCCAATATCATTTGCTATGGAGATGGAATGTATACCTTTTGGTGAAGCTTCAAACGCACATTTTTCTTTTGATGAAATATCAAAAACAAGAAATATTAAAAATGTTTTTAGACCATTGGAAATAGATGAGTTTATTAAATTAAAAGAAAAGCATGGATTGAATAATTATAGATTTAAAAACCCAAATTCAACACCTAGAAAAGATGGTGAAATAAGAGTAATTTCAATGGATATTGCACTAATGAGTGGGGCGAACAATGATGCTTCTTGTTACGTTTGTATGAGAGCAATACCACACGGAAAATCATACGTAAAGTATATTGACTACATAGAAACACTAGAAGGTGAACATTCTTTTGTTCAAGCAAATAGATTAAAGCAATTATATTACGACTACGATGCTGACACGATAGTCATGGACACAAATGGGAATGGTATCTCAGTATATGAGGATTGCACAAGGATTTTTGTAGACCCAGAAAGAGGTACTGAGTACCCCGCTTTTAGAGCATTTAACGATGAAAAAATGCAGGAAAGAAGCTATGAAAAAGATGCCTTAGACGTAATATATTCTGTAAAAACTTCTGGTGCTAGTGCAAGAGGTGTATTACATGAGATGCACAACTATGTAAAAAAACAATTTGAAACAAACAAAATAAATATACCAATGACAGAATTAAAGATACAAGAATTACTTCAACAAGAGAAAAAGTTTTACAAGATGTCTAGTGAAGAATGGGCTAAGTATGTTTTGCCGTATTATAACACAACTAGACTAGTTAATGAAATGATAAATTTAGAAAAGAAAATTGTTGGTGGTATGATTGTATTGGAAGAAACTGGAAGTGGCAGAAAAGACCGTTATATGAGTCTTGGATACTGTTTGAAATACGTACAAGAACAAGAACTAGAATTAAAATATAAAGAAGGTAGAGATTCCCAATCTGATTTGGATTTCCTATCACAATATCTAGGCTTTTAGAAAGGAGGCAGTATGGAAGTAAAAGAAATAAATCACGAAGAATTAACCGAAAAGCAAGTCTACAACATGCTAGAGTTTGCCAACGGTATCACCAGTGGTGTATACGGAAACTACGGTGGATACTTCACGCCAGATTTACTCAACCAAGCAATGAAGGATATAAACCTTAATCCTATATCTGCGACAGAAGATGAAATCACGAAGGCGTTGAACTCCCCTAAGGATTCGGAAGAACAACTTATCGGATACAATCAGCACTTTGAATTAATCGATATGATTTATAAAAGAGCACTTATGTATCTGGGTAATATGTTGTCATATGACCTTACATACACTCCTAAAGGTGTAGATTTTGGAAATTTCGACAATAATCAATATAAAAAAGATGAGAAAATCCTTAATGACTTTTTGGAAAGATTTAATCATAAACAAGAGTTTGCAAGAGCTACTAGGCAAATGCTTAGACAGGAAGCTTACTTCTCAGTTTTCCGTGACGAAGGCGAGAAATTCACACTACAAGAATTACCTAGAAAATACTGCAAACTTACAGGTAGATGGGACTATGGTTGGCTTTTTGATTTCGACCTTTATTGGTTCACACAGCCGTCTGTAGATATTCGTATGTATCCAGATTCAATGAAAAAAATGTTTGCAGATTGGTCAAAAGAAAAGAGTAAATATAATCCAAGTAGTCCTGTTGGTAAGAGAAATGGTGGTTTTACTTATTGGCAACAAACCGACCCAGAAGATGGTTATTGGGCTTGGAAGTTTAACCCAGATATTACCACTCTAGTTCCTCACTTTGCACCTTTATTATCGGATGCGGTTCTTAGACCATTGGTTAGGAATTTACAGAAAAATATCTATATATTACAAGCACAAAAAGTAATGGTTGGTTTAATTCCATTACTAAAAGATAGTAAATCTGGTAACGTAAAAGACGCTTTGGCAATTGAACCAGAGACTATGGGTAAGTTCTTAGGTTTACTAAGAAAAGGTCTTGATGATTCAATCAAGGTCGGTGGAGCTCCATTTGAAGATATTAAAACTCTAGATTTTGACACTACTGATAAAGATATACTAAACTCATACAGTAACACGATGGCGTCTAGTACAGTTGGTGGTTCAAGAACCATTTACTCAAGCGACAAACAAACTAGCAAAGAAAGTGAATTTGCTGTAGCTGTGGATGAATATATCATGTTGTATCTATATCCTTATTTTGAGAATTTCTTAGAATATCAAATTAACAAAAGAACTAAGAAATATAAATTCAATATAAAGTTAGAGGGGACTAACTTTCCTCATAATAGAAAAGAACGACTTGAAAATGCTTTAAAGCTTGCAGACAAAGGTATTGTTTTACCTCAGAAAATTGCAAGTGCTATGGGTATGTCTTCAAAAGAATTAGAATTACAGATGGAGATGGCTCAAATAAGTGGATTCAGCGATAAGCTTATGGGACTAGTAAATATTTACAATCAAACTAAATCTAACGACAATTCTGGTGGCAGACCAGAAAAAGAAACTAGTGAGTTAACTGATAATGGCATGGCTTCTAAAGAAACGAGGTGATTAACTTGAAAATTAATAATATAGACGCTATTAGGAATAAAATTAAGTGCGATAAACTAGTTGCAGATTATTTAATTAGTAAAGGTTTTTCACCGATAGCGAATTTTAATGGTACTTATTATTTTGCTAGAACACTTGATATAATCAAGATTTGTGAATCATTACCATTCCATTTAAAAATATTTGGAAAGGTGGTGCAACTATGAGTGTTAAAAAATTAACATTTTCAGTAAATGACTATGATTTAGTTGGAATGGCTGAGTCTGAAATTATGAAAGTCAAAATGAAGATTGTGTCCGAAGGCGATAATGAACATGGTATGCCTATTAAGTGGAAAACCATACTTGAAGCTAAGGATACACTAGTTGGAAAACCTATTGTTGCAAAATATAATAGATGGATAAATGACTTAGAAGGTCATGAAAAAGATGAAATACCTGTTGGTGTAATTCTAAAAGAAGAAGACATTTTTGAAGATGTAGACGAAAACGGCAAAAGGTGGCTTTGTGCTTATGGTGACATTTGGATGAGGTATACACAAGATGTAACTGGTGTATTAATCAGAGATATGGCAAAACATTTAAGCATGGAAATACTAGTTGCCGAACAAGACGATTTTACAAATGAGATTATGGCTTTCGCTTTTACAGGAATAACTTTAATTGGCGAGAAAAAGAACCCTGCTGTTGCAAATGCAAAGCTCGAAGTTCTAACTTTCGAAGTCGTTAAAGATAACATAGAGAAATTAATGTTTGCTAAATATGAAGACATTGATTTTAAAATTCCAAAAAATGTTCAAGAGAACGCACAAAAAGGTTTAGAATTAAGGAAAGAATATGGTAGGGGTGGAACTGAAGTTGGCATGAGAACCGCTAGACAGTTAGCCAAAGGCGGTAACGCAACACCAGAACTCATTAAGAAAATTTATAAGTTCTTTCCTAGACATCTTGACAATATCAAAAAATCTCTAGAAACGAAAACCGAAGTAGAGAATTCAGAAATTTCTGCTTTTTTATGGGGCTCTTTGGAAGGGATGTATTGGGCTAACAGAATCTATAAAAGAATGCTTAAAGAGGATGGTGAAGAAATGGAAAAAGACTTTGAAAAAGAAGTTGACATGAAAGAAGAAGAAATGGTTTGTGGTAAAAAAATGGCTGAAGAAGAAGTTAAAGAAGAGAAAATGGAAGAAATCAAAGAGGAACAAATGACTTCAGACGCATATGCTGAAAACTCTGCCATTGAACAAAACCAAGAAAAAGTTGGAGAAGAACAAGCTGAACAAGCTGAAGAGCAAAATAAACCAGAGATGATGGAAATCGAAAAAGTTAAGTATGAAGAATACTCACAAATGGAAAAAGATTTTGCTGAAATGAAAGAAAAATACGAAAAAATGGAATCTGAAATGAAAGCTATAAAAGAAGATAAAGACACTTATATGGCTGAATTTGAAAGACTTCAAAAGTTCGAAAAAGGAATCAAAGAAGCAGAATTTAAGGCTGAGGTTGAAGCTGTGTTTGCCGAAATCGAAGATATGCCTATTGAAGATATTAATTCTTTCAGAGAGAAGTCAAAGAACTTCACTTTAGAAACTATTGATACTTGGAAAAATGAAGTATTAGCGAAAGCTTTTACATACTCAAAAGGAAAGAAATCCAAAGCAAAACATGTGAAGATTGATATTCCTAGAGACGTTGAAACTAAAAAATCAAATGGTTTATGGGATTAATCTAAAGAAGGAGGAAGAAGATGGCTATTACTAATGCTGAAGTAACTTTATTGAACGGCATGAATCCAGCTTCACAGAGAAGTGCTTTGGGTACTGAATTACAAAATACTCAAAACGCTGTCGAAGGTGTTGCTAGAGGAACTTACACAGCAACTGGTGCTGATGAAGTAGCAGGTACATTAGATATCATTACAGGTTTAACAACTGTAGTCGGTTTCGTTGTACAAATTTATAGAGCTGGTATTTTATTAACAGCTTATGATGTAACAGAAGCAACAGGAACATTAACAATCGCAACAAATGGTACAGATTACGTTGTAACAGAAGATGACGTAATCAATTACATTGCTTATTAATCAAAATTATAGGAGGATTTAAAAATGGCAAACGGAGTAATTAAAAAAGTAGCTGTAGTAGCACAAAATATTGATGCATACAACAGAAGTGCAAAAATCAATGCAGAAGTACAAAACGGTTCATGTTTATCTTTATCTGGTTTAGTAACAACAGCTGGAGAAACTGAAGTATGGACAGGTGTAACGCCTGCAACTGCAACATTAGGTGAATTATGGATGGTAGCAACACCAGAAGTGGTTGTAACTGATGGTAAATACAAAGGTTTAGACCCAGACCCAAGAAATTTTGTTAACTCAGCTAATGACATTCTTGATGTATTTAAACCACAAGTAGGTGATATTATTATATTAACTGCTGACGCTGTTGGCGGAACTAAGTCAACTAACACATTCGTTGTTGCAACTGATGGCGAATTAAAATTACAATGGGGTGCATCTGCTGTTTCTGGTTTATCACTTAAACTCAGAGAAGAAACTAGTATCTCAATCGGAACTGGTGCAATTGGCTCACATAAAGTAACTGCTTACAAATTCGAAGTTGTAGCTGTAGCATAATAGAAAATAAGGAGGAAAGATAAATGAGATTACCACAAAACGTAGTAAAATTCGCTAAAACAGAAGATAGCTTAAAAGCTTATCAAAGATTTGTAGATTTCTATAATCATAAGCAAAACAAAGTTGGAAAATTTGACGCTTCTATTTCATTAATGGATAAAAAAGAAAAGTTAGGTTTTGCAGTTAGAGAAGAAATCGCTAGATTATCAAATGTTTCAAAAGAAACTATCGATAGTTTACCAGCAGAAGTATTGGCTTCTAATCCTATGTACCAATGGGCTTCATTCGCAGTCGTTGGAACAATGGTTGACGCTGTATTACCAGATTCAATTATTGATTCAATTGGTCTTTATACTGATTTAAGAGTTGGTGGATATGGAGATTCTTTCTCATTCGATATCGATTCAAGAGATTTATTTGTAGTTTCTAAACACGGAAATGGTAAGAGACAAGCTGAATTACACAAACAATACAAAGGTCAAATCAACATTATTCCAGAAAACAGAATGATTTCTGTAGCTACTTCATTATACAAAGTATTAGCAGATGTAGAAAACTTAGCTGAATTCGCAAGAAAAGCAACTATTTCTATGGAAGTTGAAATGACTAAAGACGCTTACACTGTATTCAATACAGCTATGGAAGCATTAGACAATACAGGTGATGACGCTCTTAGAGTAACAGGTTACACTCAAGATGCATTAGTTGAACTTTGTAATACTGTAACTGCTTACAATGGTGGAAGAAAAGCTGTAATCGTTGGTACTCAATTAGCATTACAAAACATTTTACCAGCAGATGCAGGATATAGATATGACCTTCAATCTGACTATGTTAAGATTGGCTATATTAATACTGCTTTCGGTTACGATGTAATGATGTTACCACAAGTTGCAAATGTAGGTTCTGACTTTACATTAGCATTAGATGATAACAACATTTATGTATTATCACCAGCAGGAGACAAATTAATTAAAGGTGCATTAGAAGGTGCTACAACTTCTCATGTACAAATGGCTCAATCAAATGCTGATTTGACAGAAGTAGTAACAATGAACAAGAGATGGGGATTTGCTGTTGCAACTTCTTCAGTCGCTGGTTTAATCGAATTATCATAATTCAAACATGGGGTGGCTTGTCCACCCCTATTATAAAATATGAAAGGAATGATTTTGAATGGCATTAAAGGCTGAATTAGAAAAAGAAAACTTGGAATTAAAAGAACAGAACGAACAACTTGGAAAAGAAGTAGAAAACATAAAAAAAATGTTGGAAGAAATTATGAGTTCAAAAAAATCAGCACCAGAACCAAAAGTTCAAAAAGTAGAAGAGCCTACTACAGACTTAGAACCTATTCCACAAAATAAGTACATAAGAGTTACTTCTTTATGCAATAGTAAATTAAATCTAACAACTGAAAAGTATGGGAAAGGGAAACCTTTTGTATTTAATCAATTTGGACAAACAAAGAATTTAACTTTTCAAGTTTTAGAAGAGATTGTTGGTGCTAATAGAAAAATGGCTGAAAATGGAAGATTTTTCATTCAAGACAAACACGCTGTAAAATTACTTATGTTAGAAGATGAATACAGCAAAATATTAGATATGGACACAATTACAGCTATTGTTGATAGTAAAGATTCGAATGCGTTAGAAGTATTCAAAATGACACCTAAAAAGCAACAAGACCATGTTGTGTCTATGATTATCAAAAAAGTTGTTAATGGTGGAAATATTGACTATAATCAGTTACACGCTATTTCCGAAATTTATGGGAAAGATTTGATTTCTGAAATTAACAAGGCTAAATCAAATAAATAGTAAAATAAATTTGGGAGGTGTACGATGGCTACAACTTATGATGAGATTTATGACCTAGCTTTGGTCACTATAAGGGATTATAATTTAGATTCCCTATATCAGTCAAGCCCTACTGATTTCAGAGCTTATTTTAAGGGGTTTTTAATACGAGCAATTCCCAAGTTTACAAATTGCCAACAAGACTTATCTGACAGGAATGATACAACGAATACGTTTAATATTACCTTGACAGACAAAGAAAAAGATATATTGGCAAGATTAACAAATATTACTTGGGCTGAAAAAGAAATAAAAGATATTACACAAATGAACCTACACTTAAACGATACCGACTTCAAACATTATTCAGAAGCACAGAACTTAAAGGAAAAAAATACTTTGAGAGCTGTTGAAAGAGAAATTGTCAATCAAGACATGACCGATTACGGTTTAGTAAATGTTGATTGGTCTTCTTGGGGTAGTGGCGAGTTTGGAGTGTGATTTGAATGGCTTTAGATTTTTATAACGCTTACATTAATAATTTGTCGCAAACACCAAAGGATAGATATTTGAACGACATGGAGGCAGTTATCGACAGGCAGTTTCAAAATTCTTCTAGTTGGGATACCGTAAAAGAAGAAGATGGGATAGGTGTTGGAACTTATTCTGATTTAGTTGTTAGATTAAACAGTGTTCTTTCACCAAAAACAGGAACTAAGTTAGGTGATGAATACAGAAAGTTGATTTATCAAGATAGACAGACTGC
>Ga0272440_1003957_pt1 | contig 10811 bp, 2 predicted proteins | sample SSMMMBAug17_FD_192440 | JGI IMG/M metagenome (GOLD analysis project Ga0272440, IMG submission 192440) | Marine sediment archaeal communities from Little Sippewissett salt marsh, Falmouth, MA, United States - SSM-MMB-Aug17 | ecosystem: Environmental > Aquatic > Marine > Wetlands > Sediment ... | reverse complement strand
TTACAGTCACTGTCAACGATGGCGGTATAGAAGTGCATGAAAGTTTTTTGCTCACTGTTCGCCCATTAACTGTGCAACCGACGCTTTCTAAAATTCCAACAGTCATTATTCAAGAAAATTCAGTGAGTGAACCGGTTCCATTTACAGTTACTGATGTTGTTTATGGAGAAGAAAATATCTACCTGACAGTCACAACAAGCGATTCGCAACTTATTCCTGTTGAAAATGTTCAAATGATTAAAAATTATGAGGGGCGATTTTTACGCATTACGCCAATTATCGATCAAAGCGGTTCTGCAACAATTACGCTCAAAGCAAGCAATCCCAAATATTCTGTGAATTCAGTTTTTACTGTTATTGTCAAATCCAAGGATGATATTGCTGTTTTCAAACGATTTCAAAAACTGGATGATCAGGGGAATCCCCTTGCAGACACGGCAACAGAATTCACAATGGTCCATGATCTGACAACAGATTTAATCTGGGAAATAAAACCCATAGATCCTGGTATTCAGGGAAATGATCGGATGTTTACATGGTATAACCCTAATACAAATACAAATGGTGGTTATGAAGGTACTACAAGTCCTTCAGGCGATTCCCAATACTTTATTGAGTGGCTCAACAGAAAAGAGTTTGGCGGGCAATCCAACTGGCGTATGCCTGAAATAGCCGAGTTAATGTCACTGATCAATGTCACAAAAAACAGCCCGCATACGCTCATTGAGTTTTTTCCAAATACGCAATCAGGTTGTTATTGGTCTGCAACGCCTCATGCACAATATTCGGGTGATGCCTGGGTAGTTGATTTTTCTGATGCAACAGATGATTATGTTTCCAAAGCTCACACCTGTTATATTCGTACTGTGCGGGGAAAAAAAAATGAATGTTTTGATAAACCAGATCGTTTTGTTGACAATCTGGACAATACCATAACTGATACCTGCACAGGTTATATGTGGGCAAAAGAGGCATTGCCAGAAAATACATACACAGTTTTTGCAGAAGCATGTCAAAATCTGACATTGGCAAATTATAACGATTGGCGGTTTTCATCTCGAAAAGAGATGCTTACACTCATTGCCTTTGATCAATTTGATCCAGCCATAGCATCTAACTATTTCAATCAGGATTCAGATTGGTTTTGGACAAAAGATCAAACCTCAAATAACAAAAATGCATGGGCCATTTATTTTTATTATGGTGCTTCCTACATTCGCAGTTTGAATTATCAATACCATGTCCGACCGGTTCGTGCCGGTCCACAGGATACAATACAATGCTTTTCTTTGGGCATGCCTTTACCAGGAAGTCAATGGCTTGAAGGCGATTTAATGCAAATTCAATGGCAATCCTGTTCTTCTGCTGAAAAGGTCAATATTTATTTATCACGTTCAGGTGGACAGGAGGACAGTTTTGTTAAACTTGCCAATAATATTTTAAATACCGGACAATTCAACTGGTCTGTCACCGGACCCCAAAGCAAAAATGCCATGATTAAAATTGAGAACGCTGAAAATCAATCAATTTCTGATTTTCAAGGTCTGTTTCAAATTATTGGGCAACCTGTGCCAAAAATTAATGTATCACCCCTGACACTTCATATCCCTGCCAAAGGTGGAAAATCAACAATTACAATTACCAATACGGGTGATGGTATTCTGGAATGGCAAGTCAATATTTTTAATGACTGGATCGTTCCCCAATCCAGCCTGTCCGGTGTTGATAATGGCTGGTTTGAGTTTATCATTACAGAAAGTTCTGGCGCGCCCCGCACAGCCTGTATTGAAATATCAGCATCAGACGCAGACAATAGTCCACAATCTGTATGTCTGTCTCAGACAGGAAATGAATTTATTGATTTATTTAAAAGCGTTTCCGCCGGTGATCTTACTGACACGTTGGAATCTGCCTGGGGATGCAATTGGGTCGATTACAACCATGATGGATGGATGGATATCTTTGTGATTAATCGACATTCCAAAAACAGCCTGTATCGAAATAACAAAAATCACACATTTACAAGGATTAATGATCATGCACTGATAAATGTGGATCAAGTTGTCGATTCAACGGCTGCAACATGGGGGGATTTTGATAATGATAATGATATGGACGTATTTATTGTCCATCCCAATGAAAAAAATGAGTTGTTTGTCAATGATGGCAATGGAACGTTCACGTTAATTTCTGATGATATTGTGGTGACAGATCCTGGCATCTCCTATGGTGCATCATGGGTTGATGTTAACAATGATGGATATCTTGATTTATATGTCACCCAAACAGGGGCGGAACCGAATGCACTATATATCAATTCAGGTAATGGTCATTTTGAAAAAAACACAACATCTCAAATCAGTGCTTTACATGGAAAGGCTATGGCCTGGGGCGATTATCGTCAAAATGGTTTGATGGATGTTATCATACCAGAAAATATGGCGCTGTTATTAAATACTGGCAATCTTTCATTTTATCTTATGGAACCATCGGTACTAAATCTGGATTCAGGACAAATTTCCTATGAATCCGCTATTTGGGCTGATTTTGACAATGATACCCATCTGGATTTGTATTTAACCCATCAATCCAGAAATAATGTGCTGCTTCACAATGATGGACAGGGCAGCTTTTATCAAATGCCCACTATTTCACCCTGCACAGATGGCGGAAAAGCCACGAATGCATCCTGGGCGGATTTTGATCGTGATGGCGATCTGGATTTATTTGTAACGCGAATAGACTTTCATAATCTTTTTTATGAAAACCTTGGAAATAATCAATTTAACCGAATCAGCACAGGAGATGTGGTATCTGGCAAAGGGCAATCCAGCGCAGTGGCTGACTATGACAATGATGGGGACATGGATTTACTGGTTGTAAGATCGGATGACAATCATATCCTACTGGAAAATCAATCCAGTGGCGTCCATTGGATTGGAATTCAGTGTATTGGCACAGATGCCAATCGTTCAGCCATTGGTGCGCAGATAACAGTAAATGCGACAATCTATGGCAGGGATATTCAACAAATTCGTCAAATTTCAGCCCAGACAGGTCACAATAGTATGGATAGCCAGATCATGCTCTTTGGGCTGGGAGATCAATTATTAATTGATCAAATACTGGTAAACTGGCCGGGAGGCAATGTCAGCCGACTGCAACAGGTGAACGCAGATCAATATATTACCATTGTTGAAAATGACAGCACAGCGTTGAAATCCCTGTCAATTTCACCATTACATCAGATTGTATCTGCACTTGCCGGTAATCTCTCATTAAGAGTTATTGTTGAAAATGAATCCAGACCACTCACATGGAATGCACAAACCGATTGTGATTGGATATCTTTTAATGGGCTGCAAACAGGGACGCAGACGCAAAATTTGATTATCAATTATGATCGCAATCAGGGTGAGCAACGCGTGGCATATATTACGGTTCAGGCAGATGATCCATCAATTTCTCCGGTGACGATGGAGCTGATTCAAAAAAGAAACGCTCCACCGCAGTTTCATTTTCCCATTCAGGAACTTTTTATGATTGAAGACAACAATACTGTTCAGGTCATTTTTGACCTTCAAGATTCAGATACACAAATATCAGACTTTATTTTTGACACACATTCTCAGAATTCAGCGTTATTTGGCCAGAATAGTTTATCAGTAATGCCGCATCCTGTAACACCCAATGCAATGCTGCTATATCTGACCCCACAGGCAAATCAATATGGTAAAACGATTGTCAGTTTATGTATTTCTGATGGCATCAATCAAGTAACAGATACCATTCAGGTGTTTGTTTCTTCTGTCAATGATGTGCCGGTTGTATCAGGCCTTTTAAATAAATCTATTGCAGAGGATATGTCAGTATATGAATCCTTCACTGTAACCGATATTGATCAGGATAAAATTTCTGTAAGTGTTCATTCTTTATCACCCGAACTTTTTGATGATCAGGACATCAATATCACTTCATCAGGAAAAACATATCGTATGGAAACAACACCCATTACAGATATGTATGGCCTGGGTCAATTAAAATTTACAATTTCTGATGCTTATGTATCCATTACCCGTGTTGTTGAAATAAATGTTCGTCCTGTGAATGATATACCCACGATATCTGAAATTTCAGATCAGATCCTCTTTGATGCAGCTATCAATATCTCATTTACCATTGCTGATGCAGAATCTACGGCCAACCAATTATTGGTTCAGGCAAAAACACTGGCACCTGGTTTAATCCCTGAAGATCATATGCAGCTTACAGGAACAGACAGTTTGTATACATTGACCATCGCAAGTCCTCCCAATTTATTTGGTATCGCGCAAATTGAAATAGCTGTCAGTGATGGTTCTCTTACACAAACACAGATAATGAATGTCTTTATTCGTAATGCCGGCAATGTTCCCATGATTGCTAATGTTCTTGATCAATATACCAAAGAAGATATCCCGCTTTCCCTAACACTAACTGTCGGAGGCGTTTCAAGTGAATCCATTTTTATTACATGTACATCAAGCAATACTGATATTGTCAAAGATTCGGATATTGAAATTCAAGGCATTGGCCAGCAAAGAAAATTAATCATTACGCCCATACAAGATACCTATGGTCAAAGCATTATTCAGTTATTTGTCTCTGATGGCAATCACACCATTATGGATGATTTCATACTGACAGTTGAACCAGTAAACGATCCACCGCTTATTTCAACGATTGATAATATTTGGCTGCGGGAAGATACATACCAGCAAACAATTTCATTTACGACCTTGGATGTTGACAGCAACAGTCTGTCTGTAATGCCTGTATCTTCAGATAACGCAATCATTCTTTCTAATACACTTGATTTAAACCATGTGATGGATCACTGGGAGTTAACAATCATTCCTGTTACCAATGCGACAGGTAATTGTTTGATCAGCGTTCAGGTTTCAGATGGTTTGACCCAGACAGTTGAATCTTTTAATGTGGAAATACGCCCAATGAATGATTCGCCAGTCATTCAGCCGATTCCTGATCAAATGATTGATGAAGACACTACCTGTAGAATCCCCCTTTATCTTTCAGATGAAGAAACGCCGCTAACAGGACTTCATCTTTCTGTGCATTCCAGCAATAGTGATTTGTTGTCAATAGATAATATTACGCTCGATATACACGCCATGACATTGACACCCATTACAAACGTATCGGGAAAAGCCAATGTCACGCTCTCAGTTGATGATGGCAGCGGTTTGCCCAATTCCATTCAAACAGATACATTTGTCTTATGGGTTCGTCCTGTTGATGATGCGCCAAAAATTTTCCCCATTGATCCACAAACCATTGCAGAAAATACATCCATTACACTTTCATTCACTATATCAGACCCTGAAACACCTGTATCAAACTTGATCACTTATGCATCTTCTGAAAACCAGACAGTTGTACCAGACAGCAATCTGATCATTACAGGTAACAGTTCCACGCGGGTATTGCAAATCACGCCAAGAGCGCATTATTCAGGAGAGACGCAAATTCATCTATTCGTCTTTGATGGAACATCTAAAGAATCGGAATCATTTACACTGACTGTTACCCCATATAATTATCCCCCAGATTTTCTGGTTGGCATGGATCTATTTATATGGGAGGATGCTCCTCCGCAAAAACTCATTCGCTGGGCCACACAAATCAGTCCAGGCCCCCTGAACGAAAATAAACAACAACTTCATTTTCAGGTGACAGACAATACGCATCCTGAATACTTTACCACACCACCGGTAGTTACAGCACAAGGAGATTTGCATTATACGCTTGCTGAAGATGCCTTTGGCACAGCAACATTAATGTTAACCCTTTTTGATGATGGACCGGAAAACAATGCAAGTTCACCAAAAAGATTTCAGATCAATATTTCACCGGTAAATGACCCCCCCTCTTTTACAAAGGGGCAGGATATTATTATTCCTGAAGACAATGAAAATTGTCAATTTGACCAATGGGCTAAATTTGTTGATCCCGGTGCATTCAATGAAACCAATCAACAAATAGCTTTTACCTTGCATACAGATTCTCCGGAATTGTTTTCAGACTTGCCGACAGTTTCTAATCTTGGAGATCTTTCTTTCGTGCTATCTCCGAATGTCTATGGCATTGCAGTTTGTCAAATATATCTCAAGGACAACAGTGATGGTCAAAACACAAGTCAAACAGAAGAATTTATCATTCAAATTCTTTCTGAAAATGATGCTCCAACAATGACACAAGTTTCTGATCAACAGATATTTGAAGACCATTCTTTGTCTATTGAACTGACGATTAACGATGTAGACAATCTTCTATCTCAACTCAGTCTGAATATAACTGCAAGTAATACAGATCTTCTTTCGGATGATTCATTCCTGATCAGCGGTTCAGGTAATAATCAAAGTTTAGAAATCATACCAGAAACAAATCAATCGGGTGTTTCAAGCATTACAATGACCTTGTCAGATGGTTCGATCAATCAGGTACATGCATTTACTCTGACTGTTCTGCCTGTCAATGATTTGCCGGTAATTGTTTCAGGTGAAAACCTGTCTTTGATTGAAGACAGCCCTGCTGTTTTTATCCCGCTGACAGTCACTGATGCTGAAACAGCATCTGAACAAATCATTTTGACTGCCATTGCAACAGAATCCAACATGTTTGATTGGCTTGATATTCAGTATATTTCTGATATGCCATATCTTCACTTGAAACCAGCATCCAATGTAACTGGCACAACAAGCATCAGAATTCTGGCAAAAGATCCAGATGCTTTAACAGACACCGGAAAACTGGATATTGAATTAACAATTGTTCCGCTTGATGATCCGCCAACAATTATTGTGGAACCACCATTTGACATGCTTGAAGACAATATTGCTTGGTTTTCTGTTCAAATCAATGATGTGGATACAGATCTGAGTGATCTGTTTGTCAGTGTTCAATCAGGCAATCCATTGATCATACCGAATGATACAAACTTTTTATATATTCAGGGTGATAAGGTCATGCGCATCCTTTATGTCAAACCTTATGCAGATGCCAATGGCCCGGTCAGTTTGACAATTACTGTAAATGATAACACCAGTTCGACACAACAAAGAATGGATCTAAATATTCAAGCAGAGAATGATGCGCCCATTGCCAACGATTTTAGTTTAGATATTATTGAAGATCAGGCCCGAATATCAGATTTTCAAGCCATTGATGTGGATGCTGATATCCTCACTTATACAATCATTGCTCAGGGGAATCTGGGATATTTGACATGCCTGTCTAATAATGCCTTTGTTTATACACCATTTGAAAATCAATTTGGGATTGATCAGGTCAAATATCAGGCAAGTGATGGCAAAACAGTGTCAAATATTGCTTCTATTAGAATTAATATTGCTGGTGTCAACGATATGCCGCAAGTGAATGACTTAAAATTTTATGTTGTTGAAGACAGTATGATCAATGGTAATCTCATGGCCGCTGACCCTGATGATGACAGATTGAATTTTCAAATCATAAATCCACCGCAATTGGGTCAGTTATTTATTACAGATGATCGATCAGGTGCCTTTTATTATCAGCCTGATATGAATGCGTGTTGTCAGGATACTTTCACATACAAAGTTTTTGATGGTATCATTGATTCAATGACAGCCACAGTATCAATTATGATTACGCCGGTCAATGATCATCCATCAGTTAAAGCATCTGAATTGCTTATCAAAGAAGATACTTCTGGAAGCAACCAGGTTGAAGGATCAGACATTGATAATGATCCGCTGACCTATGAAATGGTATCCCAGCAAGGTACAGGCACTTTTGTTTTATTGGCTGATGGAAAGTATTTCTACACACCTCCTGCGAATTTTAATGGCACGGATATTATTCTGTTTAGAGCTTTTGATGGTACAGATTTCTCAAATATGGAACGAATTGATATCACTGTACTGCCAGTGAATGATCCACCGCTTGCTCATGAGGATGAAATATCATTGAAAGAAGATGTTATTCATCAATGGCAGTTATCTGCTTCGGACATTGAAGAAGACCTTCTGTCTTTTCAGATTGTCGATTATCCAGAATCAGGAAGTTTGACGCTTTTGTCATATGGTTGGGCAATATATACTCCCAATGAAAATTATTGGGGAATGGATCGTTTTTCATTTATTGTGAACGATGGTTTGGCTGTATCTGAAAAATCCTGGATAACCCTGACTATCACAGAAGTTAACGATAAACCGCTTGTAATAAATAAACAATATACAGGCCTGGAAGATGGGACGCTTTCCGGAAAAATTCAGGGAATAGATCAGGAAAATGATCCTTTGACTTTTGCAGTAACAGCTTTACCACAACATGGAAATATTTTGTTTCTAGAAAGTGGTGAATTCACCTATTATCCAGAAGTAAATTTTGAAGGGACAGATATTTTTTGTGTATTTGCTGATGACAGTGTTAATCAATCCGATTCAGCATGTCTCAGTCTTATTGTCCTTCCTGTCAATGATGCCCCTGTTTCTTTGGCAGGTTCATATACCTTGAATGAAGATACCATGCTTAATGCTTACCTGGTTGGCAAAGATATTGATCAGGATAATTTGACTTATCAAATATTAGTCAATGGTCAAATAGGCACTGCGAATATTACCAATAAGCAAAATGGTGCATTTACATATTCACCAGATAGCAACCAGTATGGAATGGATTTATTAACTTATAGAGTCAGCGATGGCATGATTAATGCCATGCCATCACAAATAACACTGGTCATTCTATCAGTGAATGATGCTCCCATTGCAGACAATTCACAATTAAACACATATGAAGATAAACGCCTGATGGGCCAACTCAGTGCAACAGATGTTGATGGCGATCAACTTACATATCGAATGATTGAATCTCCTCAAAGGGGAGAATTCAGTATTATCAATGACAGTACCGGGGAGTTTGTCTATTTTCCAGACACCAATTATTCTGGCAATGATCATATTCAATTTCAAGTGACAGATTCTCATGATGAAGTTTCAAATATCGCCTGGATCAACATATCAATACAGGCTGTGAATGATCAACCCATTGCCTATAGTGATAAATTAATTATCAATGAAGATCAGGCTGTGAAAAGTCAATTGCAGGGCATTGATGTCGATGCTGATCCCATATGGTATGTTATTAATAAAGAACCAGCCATTGGAAAACTTGAAATAATAAATGACTTAAGCGGAGCATATGTATACACGCCTTTGACTGATGTCAGTGGAATGGATTCCTTTCAGTTTTCAGTTTATGATGGCCAGGAATATTCTGAACCAGCGACCATAGATATCGAAATTGTCAATATTAACGATCCGCCAATCAGTCTGAATGCAAAAGAGGAGACAATGGAAGATCATGCGGTGTCATCATTTTTACCTGCAAGTGATCCGGATAATGATGAATTGACATACAAATTAATACGATTGCCATATAAAGGAGAGATTGATCTTTCGCAATTTGATGGTTCATATAGCTACACGCCCCATTTAAATGAGAATGGTTCTGATACATTGATTTTTAATGTCAGCGATGGGCGAAAAGAATCCTTGCCATCAACAGTGACGATCACAATTTTTCCGGTAAATGATGCGCCATTTGTCAAGAATATGGTCTTAAATTGTGAACTGAACCAGCCAGTGTCCAGGTCATTTCCGATTATTGATCCGGATTATCAGGATGGTCATGATATTCAATTAATTGATTGGCCTGAAAATGGGACGATTCAAATAAATGGTAATGGCTTTACTTTTCAAGGATTCGAAACAGGAGTGGATCAATTTGCTTTTATAGTCAGTGATGGCTATCTGACATCAAATGCAGGGCAAGTTGTGTTGTTGATTGGAAATGTAAATTTAAATCCAGATATTAATGGGGATGGTAGCATTGATCTTTCTGATGCTGTGCAGGGCTTGCGTGCATTGGTAGGTATGAATTCAATTGGGGTTGAATTGCAAGATGTTGTTTTTGGGTTGAAATATTTTTCTGAGCGGTAAGGGGGGGGATAATGATGGAAATTGATTAATCGTACTCAAAGCAAAAGAAAAGCAGACTTTTTAAAAATACACTAAAAAAACACCCTTGACTTTTTAAAGACTATCTTTAAAAAATACCCTGATTTTTTTAAGGAGGGTATTATGAAACGAATCATTGATAAATTGTTGGACTGGAAAAATGCGAACCGACGTAAACCCTTAATAATAAGAGGTGCAAGGCAGATTGGTAAAATATGGACTGTACAATTGTTTGGTCGTCAATACTATAAAAAGGTGATCACCATTGATTTTGAAAAAGAAAGGATGTTTTATGATTTTTTTGAAAAATCTCTGGATCCTTACCTGATCAATTCAGAAATATCTGTTCCAGTGGGCCGTGTACAATTTTTAAATATGTATCCACATCCAATGACATTTGCAAAATTTTTTATGGCAATTGATAATCAGTCGGCACTGGATATTGCGAAAAAACAGTTGATCTACCCCAAAAAGTATATTTTTTCTTTTGGTTAGAAGTTCAGGTTACTTTTAATAATTAATTAATCAAAAACTTACTTATTGTAATAATATCAGAATGAATTAATGTAAAAAGCGGAAAAAATGAAAAAGGTCAAGGAAAAATGCCTGATAACACCTTTAGGGCGTATGTACAGTTTAGGGGGAAGTGAATTTCATACAAGGAATGCACGATCTCGGAAATTGCAAGAACAGCGTAGGGCTAAAGCCCAACGCTGAATTGAGAAAGGACGCTAAAGCGCCCTCAATACC
>Ga0272440_1003956_pt1 | contig 10812 bp, 3 predicted proteins | sample SSMMMBAug17_FD_192440 | JGI IMG/M metagenome (GOLD analysis project Ga0272440, IMG submission 192440) | Marine sediment archaeal communities from Little Sippewissett salt marsh, Falmouth, MA, United States - SSM-MMB-Aug17 | ecosystem: Environmental > Aquatic > Marine > Wetlands > Sediment ... | reverse complement strand
GATTGATAATGCCTTCATATTCACCTCCAATTTAAATCGAAATCTGGTTAATAAACATCTTAATATAATCTATCTATAATTTCAATTGACAATACATACATTAGTTACTTCAAATAATCATTGACATCTTTTTAAAGATCATGCAATTATTTTTAGAAATTTTTAATTTAATTTTCAAATTGTTAAATAAAAATCAAAAAGGATACACTCAAATCATTTAGAAAATGGCAATGTGATTCTGGAATATCTGGTTGCAGGAAATATCACCGAGCGAATGTATATTCTCCTTATTGATCAAGATCATGAACCCGTGGTTGAAACGCTCTCCATTCAAACATTTAAACCCACTGCAACAGATGCAACTGATGCCATACTCTGGGCAGATGCCTTTTTCTCATGCCAATGAAACAGGTGATACAGCATCAAAACGAATTCAGGATCGCTCTGGTAATAATAATCGCGGAAATTACTACGCAAAACCTCAACCTGATGATGCATATGTTGAAAGTGATATCCAGCTTGTTCATCAGGCATCACCAGGTGGAAATCCTGCCATACGTGTTCAGGGATATTTCGAACTGCCCTATGCCACACCGGTTTTTCCCCAAGGCAATGTTACCATGATGTCTGTTTTTAAAGTTCAGCCCAAAGAAAATGATCAAATCATTGCAACTGGCTCATATTTTGAAATGGCAGTTGCCGGCAGCAACAATACATTACATCCAGGTGAGTTAAAAATCGCCGATGAATCAACGGCTGTATATAGTAATAAACGAATCGATAATGAATGGGTTTTAGCCACCATTACCCGAATTGATGGTCAAACGACGATTGATATCAAATCAGTTTGGGGCAGGAGGCCCATTTACTTATGAGGAAACCACTGAACTTCCTAATGACCCAATCATGGTGGAAAAAATATCTGGACATGGGATTTTAATAATCTGAAATGGGTTGGCAATGTCAGTGATGTCATGGATGGTCTTTTTGCTGAAATGTTGGTGTATGATCGTCCCCTGACTTACATGGAAAAATGGCGAATTTATGCCCACCTGCGCGGAAAATGGTTTGGCGATGTGATCAGTGATCATTCGAATGCCACACGAGATATGCAAATCATGGCCATCAGCGGTAAACAAAGTGAAATTATTCGTCTCAGTAATTGATTCATGAATCACGAATCAATTACCGAACCTATAATTAATAATTAAGGTCTGACCCCAACAGCTTTTTCTTAAAAGCTAGGGTCGGACCGACCCCATTATGTTAGTCATCCACCAAAACCTCATAGCGAACCGCACCAGACATACCGGGTAATAATTCTCCATAAAAAGGCCAAACAATCTGTCCTGTTCCCAAATCTGCCGGCGCTATAATTTCTCCAATGCTCAAGCCTTCAGGTAAAGAATCCACCATGGCAGACCCTCCCAAATATTTAGAATAATTTGGAATATCATCTGATACAACTATTTTTAATAATTTGCCATCACCCTTATTAATAAACTCAATCTTATAAATGGCACATTCTCCCTGGGCAATGGATTTGGCTTTTTCAAATGTTTGATTGGCAATGGGTTCATCTGTTAAGTATGTATCGCAATCAGAATCAATAGCAACTGTCTTAATACCCAACATTTCACTGCTTTTTATGTCTGATATTTTAGTTATGTCAATTACTTCTCTTACAAAAGTTTGTTCACCAACTGTTAAGGTCGCTCTCAAAACTGTACGTTCCTGCCATCCTGGCGGCAGATTTTGAGGAACCACTGTTCGCAGATAAAGATCCTGGTCAGTACTTGTAATTTCATCATTATTGATCCATATGGCATCATCTTTGTCTAATTGATTGTTATGATTGCTATCCATATAGATCACCCATGATAAATTCTGTTGAGAATCAATTGAAAAGCTTAAATTTCCAGAACTATTGCCTGTATATGTTTTCAGTCGATGTACAAACATGACTGGTGTTCCAGGAAGGCTGGTTTGTATATTATCGGTGGATAGAATCAGGCCTGGCACATATACACTGACTGGATAAGCCAATTCTTCGGGTTGATACTGTCGTCGATGGATCAGATCATTTGATGCTTTTGAATGATATTGATCAATTACAGCATGATTATCCATCTGTCTGGCACTGGATAGCAGCGGATCAATTTGAACCTGAAAGTCAATCAGCAAGGAATTACCTGGCAATATGACCTGATCATCATTCAGTTTCCAGACAATTGTCGGATCTGTTGGCCTGGTTAGAAATTCGATGGATTGATTCTCACCATTCAATATACTTTGCACTGTTTGAACATATCCCATACCATCCGGCACAATATCTCGAAATTCAGCATTGTATGCAGGCGCATCACCGGTATTGATCAGTTGCAGACGAAACACGACATAGTCGCCGGGCATGACCTGGGCGCTTTCTGGTGATAACAATGATTTGCTGATTTTAAGTTCAGGTTGAACAATGTCAATTGTGATAACACTGGTTTTACTCTCTGCCGGACTTTGATCGTATTTGAGATAATCCAGTCGAGCAATATTGGTTAATGTCTGTCGGGCAGGTGTGTCTGGTATGATGGTATTATCTGTAATTCTCGTGCGATAGATGATTTCAATTGTATCAGGTGTAAGATTGTCCGATGTATTGAGAAGGTTGCCAAATTGCCATTCAAGGGACGTTGCACCTTCAACTGGTAATGTCTGTATATTGGCATAACTGAAATTTCCAGATGATTCATAGGGCGCTTCAGTATCATTATCAATGGAAAGGGTATCCATAAACAATAGCCCATCTGGCAATGTGTCGTTTACAGTCACGTTATTCATCCGACCTTCCTGAAAATGAATTGCAAGTTTCCAGGTAACAATATCTCCTATGCGAACCAGATCATCATCACTGCCAAATGAATCATCCAGGCGCGTTTTAATTATTTTACAGTTATCTGGCACAATAATTTCAGTTTGTGAATCTGCTGCGTAATCATTGACCCCACCAGAGCCGGTTCGTTGGCTTGAATGACTGCCGTGCAATGATGACCAGTTGATATCAATTGAATTGGTCAATTTCTGATATGGCATGACATCATCCAGAATCTGCACCTGATAAGAAAAGACAAATTGTTGGGATGATTCAATATCAATTTGAGTTGGAGAGGCTTGATTACGTCCCCATGTAAGGGTTTGTGGGCTATCAATGTTTCCTGTTCCCACAATATCTGGCGATTGAGATAAATCTCCTGACAGGCTGTTGAGAACATAAGTCTGGCCGGCATTCAGCGTATCGATCATTTCCATATCAAAAGCTGTATAAGCGTTGGTTGTGCCATTGGTTATCTGTATGCGATATTCAAGAATATCACCGGCATCTGGGGGCGTGAACTGACTGAAATCATCCGCATCCCCTCTGGTTACATTTCTTCCTTTTTTTTGAATGCGTAGATCTGGCTCACAAATAATCACTGTAATATCATCCAGATCAATATTTTGTTGAGAATTTTTCAACAAATATGAAACTGATGCATTTTGGTTAATCAAGGATTTGCCAGCCTGATTGCCATCAATATTTTCAATTTGTGCAGTCAGTTGTGCTGTAATGGTCTGAATACCTGATGAAGGCGGAATGACCTGTTCACTAAAATTCCATGATACCTGAGATCCATCAGGGGATATTTCAGGAAGAATAATACCCCCTGGCAAAAATAATGCATTGGACAGGGTAATCGGCTGGGCATTGATACAGATCATGCCCGATGGCATCTGATCGATTAATTGCCAGTCTGTCATGGTTGATGGTACAATGGAAAATTTTAATTCAAAGGTAATCTGTTCTCCAATGGTTACATTTTGAGGGCCTTTGAATGGAAATGCCCCACCAGCTTCTGTGCTGGATAGTCCAACAATGCTTTTTGATGCGGTTGTATCAATAGGATCAATCGTTACTGTTGTTGTGTCTGAGTGGCCATATATCCGAGAACCATTCTTTGTGCCATGCGCCCCCTGTTCTGACAATTGTGCGCCTGAAATTCCAGGAAGTGTATCATAAACAAGTTGAGCTGTTGTTTGAAAGCTTTCTGATGGATTCACCCCATTGGCCACCTGTACCCGATAAGTTAAGATGATCTGGCCATTTGATAAAATTTCTGTCATGGCTGTACTGTGTGTGCCATCAATCTGAAGTGTAATATCGCTTCCCCCACCATTGTCAAAGCCTTCACTGGATTCATCTGTAAGGCTGTCTCCATCATTGTCCAGATTATCTGAATCAAAAGGGATTAATATGAGTGTATCCGGAATCTCCTGGGTGAGGATTAAATCATAGGCTGGTGCGCGTTCAGAAGCGTTGGATATAAGAACTTGATATTCAAGAATATCACCGGCATGAGCATTGACCGATTTTTTTAAATCGCTATTTTGCGTGATATTTCGAATTTTTTTAATAAATGAGGTAGCAGGGGTTTGTACTGTGAATTTTGTCTGGCAATTATTTGTGCCTGGAAATCCGGATGTATTTTTGTTGAAGGTGCTTCCCATGTATTTGAATGATACATCACATTGATCTGTATGTGTTTCATTGTGAATATTGGGTGCAGCTTCGTTATTAATAGCATTGTTGCTCAAACGAATTCGATTTTCAGCAACAAATGCGCCGGATGTATTAATTTCATCGATTTTCCAGATGATACTGCCAGATTCACCCATATTCGGCGAGGTATGAGTACTCAGGGATACATTACCTGGCGTATTGTTGATCTGATCGGATACAAAAATCAGTCCATTGTCAAAGGTATCTTCGATTGTCAGGTTGGTAATGACATTTCCATCTTCTAAACCAAAAAAGATTGCAGATATCTCCAATACAGCATCCTCTCCGATCAGGAGGTAATTGTTATTCGAGCCGGCTTCTGTGGTCTGCAAGAGATTTCGTTCAATACGAAATCCAATCACACGCGAACGAATTGAATCCTTTGCCCATGTCAAACCAGTGGCGGTATTAGCACTGTTGTAAATGTCTCCAATAACTGTTGCATAAATGCTGACATCTGTTTCTTGTGCAATTTCAAGTGTAAAAGTTTTACTAAGTGATTTGCCTGATTTAAGTGCCCCTAAATCACAAATGACTGTGCCTGGAATATTCCCTGTACAACCATTTGGTGCAGAACCTGTCCAGCCATCCGCAATCAACACAGATATATACGCATTTGTGGCAACAGAATCGCCCCTATTGACAACAGTAAACTTAAATATTTCAGTATCACCCACACCATTGACCATGCGACTCAGTGGATTTCCCACATTAATATCCAGATCCAAATCTGGCGGAACAAATGAGAGAGTATGACTTGCCGATGGTTGCTGTGTTCCACAGGAATTTTCAAAGACAAGAGTCACCTGATTAGAAACCGCGTTAAAAGAAGCAGGATCAAGACCATTGTTGCTTGTTTCCTGACGCACATCAGGATCGAACCTGGTATCCAATGACGCCTGACGAACGATATAAAACACGACAGTCGCCTTTTCGTTATGGCGAAGAATATTGTTATGTGGATCAGAGCTGTTTATTGTGGACGCATTTGTGAGCAGCGAAAAAATGGGTTGGATACTCGTACCAGAAACAACGATATGTCCCAGATTGCCCAAATCACTGTTTACTGATGGCGTGGTACTGGTGTCCAGAATAAAGCCATCAGGCAGTTGATCGGTGACCACAATATTTCTTGCAGTCCCCCCATCATTGTTAATGATGATTGTCACCTTGCCATTCAGGCTAGGATATTCATTTGTGCCAGGTGTTACAATACTTTGTTGAATATTGATCGGATCAATTGAGGGCAAACTGATCAGATTGGCAGTATCTGTGTTATCATTGGGCGAAGTAATGCCCCCTTTATTGCCAGGATTGGGGTCATTGGGACATCCCCATTCAGTCGTTGCAGTATGAATGATATCCTGGCATTCTTCCTGAACGATGCTTCTGAAATAAAGGGTTTGGGTACTGTCAATCGGAATATTATCAGGATAGAGGGTCACATTCAATTGATTGTTAATGGGCTGTGAATTTGAAAAATTTGGATCAGACGAAACAGCGTTAAACAGAACATCAGCAGAAAGCACATTCTCTAAAATTATGGCCTGTGCAGGAGCACCACCACTATTGGCAATATTGACTTTCCAGATCACTGTATCCTGTACGCCACCATAAATGGTTGCGGATGCATTGGTTTCGGTTTGACCGGCAGTATGGTTCCATCCAAGCACCTTGAGATCAATTTCCGGAAACTGGACAGGAACAGCATAACCCGCACCAGAGGAACTACCAGAAGTTATGGTCCCGCCCTTTTCACAAGGCTTTTGCCAGGATATGCTGGCAGATACGATGCGATTTTTAAATGATGCCTCCGGTACATTGACCTCTATGGAAAATGTATGGCGCTGACCGATTCCCAGATCAATCAGAGCTTCTACATAGTTAGATTGACTGGCATCAAATGACCAGATTAAATCTGTACCGCTGACAGTCGGGTTATTTATTGATACGCCATCAACTGTGGCAGTATTAGGAATATAGGTAAATCCAGTTTCGTGCAAATGTTGCACTAGTGTCATGTTATAGTTATGGGTCATGCCTGTGTTGGCCAGTTCCAGATGAAGTGTGGTTGATCCGCACATTCCAGGTGGGGATACAACCGAATCAGCCATCCATATCAATGAAGGCGGCATGGAGAAAACAGGTGCATTTTCAGCATTTTCTCTTTCGCATTGATAATAAGTCAGGTCATCATCAATCCATCCACTGGTTATATCAATTGCATTTGTATCTAATAAATCACACCCAACACCTGTTGTATTCACTACAAAATCAACCTGCCACACACCATTGGGCGCTAATGTATCTGATTTAATCAGTACCTTATTGGTATGCGCATCGTAAGGCGTAATTGTAACTTCAACAATTTCATCATTCACACGTGTCTGAATATACTCAAAAATATCTTTTAAATAGTTATTTAGCCGAATATTATACAAGGAACCGGTTCCCTTGTTGGTTACATAAATCGTCCATTGCAGATTTTGCGCGTTATTGACCAGAACCTGATCCGGTGTTAAATTGATAATTAGATCACCCTTTAATTTAAATGCGGGTTGTGCGGTATTCTGTGTTGTGCATTGTTTTTCACAACTGTCTTTATAGTATAGACTGGCGGTCAGGGAATAATCATCATTGCACCTTTTTGAGGCATCAAAATGAATTTCACCAGATTCACCGGCAATAAGTGATTCCTGAAAAGTCAGGATCAGCGCATTGTTTTCAAATGCAATTTCTGGTGTTTTGCCCCCAAAACCAGTAAATGTAATTGGTGAATGAATGTAATAGTTTTGTGTATCAATGGAAACTTGAATATCATGGGTAGGCCAGGGCGTAAGTTTTTTAATTGCAACAGTTGGATGAATACGTTCTCCAATACTGACTGAACTGGTATTCAGATTGACATCAACAGACATTACTGCTCTGGATATGGGGACCATAACCATCTGATAAAAATGTTTGCCCAGATTATCTCCGAGATCACAACCAAAAGGCGAATTTCGAATATATAAATCTGATCGAGATAAAATGCTTTTTGACTGAGTACATGGCGCAATGAAATCCGATGATGGTTTCAATGTATATCGTAAGTCAAGTAATCGTTTGGAAACAGATGTGTAGCCATTGTAAACATCTGCCATAAACGATAAATCAATTATCAGCCCATTATTGATCTGAATGTAAGCATTGTCAATGGATGCCCAGGGGCTGTTTTCATTGATTCGATATTGCGCAGTATTCTGAACATATGTTTGCATTCCATCAAGTAGGTCTTTGAAATAAGAATCTGTCCAGACGCCTGTATTGTTTGAATCAAATAAATATCGTACATTATAGTCAATGGTCATATCACTGCAAACATCGTAGCTTCCTTCTTCAGGGATATTGATAATTTCTCGGATTTCAGTCAAAGCAGCTATTTCAGTATCACCTTTATTCTGAAGGTAACCGCTAGCGTCATCTGATGCCGAGTGCTCACAACCGCAAGTGGTTTCCAATTTTTCAATAGATACATGATTTCCAATACTTTTTCCGGCTTCACAGGGGTTGCTTGTTGTGATGGTTTCAATGGTCAGTATGGGATTATTGACAACTGTATGCGGACTTAATGTCCATGTAAATTGATTGTTGTCTTGCAAGATATTTCCATGACTGGCAGTGATATTTTGAACAATAAAGGCACTGGACAATAAATCGTTAATAACAAGCACATTTTTCCAGCTTTCAGGTTGTGTGATATGTGGCCGAACAATAAATGTAACCGGTTCATTTAAAAAAAGTCGCTGCGTATCGTTTCCACCGGCACTCATGGTGGTTTCCAGGCTGATTGTGGGTTGTTCACCCATTTTATAACTGGCCATGAACAGAGGCGGTGTAAAGGTGTCACCGCAGGCATTTTTATGAATTGGTGTAAAAATAATTGAACCAGAAACACTATTGCATGGGGCTTTGGGAGTAACATCAAAGGACAAGCTATGCGTCTGTCCAGCCTCGATAATACCATCGGGATATGAAAAAACATTATTCGCATATGACCATCCTGATGACACATTGGAAACAATCAATGATTGCGGCATATTGGCTGAAAGTGTAAAATTAGTGGCAAAACCACGTGTACCTGCAGGTTGATCCTTATTTTCAAGTTGAATTTGTATGGTGCCGCTACCACAATATGCAATGGTTGCCTGTGAGCCAGACATTTGCATATTGGGTTGTTTGAGGATCAGAAAAGGGGAACTGTCATCAGTAAAGATGGTGTCTGGATCACATGGGTCAAAGGATTCCAGGTCAATGGTTAAATCATCACAACTGATCACTCTCAAACTGAATTCGAAATAGCGGTGCTCTTTGCTGGCAATAATATCGGCAATGTAGCTATATTGATGATCTCCCAGATTTGGCGTAATATTTCTATCCCCAAGTTCAGGCATATCAAAACCCGTGCCCCATGATGCCCTCATATTAACGAGATTCATGCCACCATTCCCATTATTTGTGAGCATGGCTTTGACTGTAACACGATCACCGGGCTCAATGGCAAAAGGGAGGGGATCGATGGGTGATAAATCAAGGGCAATGAGTCCACCTGCTAGATCAATCAGAGAGAAATCTTCAATGCTGTGGGATACATTGCTTACATCATCAAATGAAATTGTGGTAATCACGGGATGGTTGCCAGTACCTGCATCACAGTTTGTTCCCAAATTAAAAGTCAGTTGGATGGTTTCATCTGTACCCAAAAAAAGATTATCAAATGTAATAAAGGCTGGATCATTTGTCTGAATGTTCATTGGGTGTTGCCAGTCATTGGACAATGTGTTTTCAACAAGAAAGAAATTATCCGGCATATCCAAAGAAACAGAAATATTCCGGGCTGTCCCGCCGGAGTTAGCAATAGCAATTTGAAAGGCTTGACCAGTGGGATCATTTTTAACTGCATCAGACACAATGGTTTCAACAGTAATACCGGCTGCCAATTCTTCACATTCAATCGTCTGGGAAATCATCACTGTTTGATCAAGGTTATATGTTGCACTTGCATTGATTTGCGGATTGGCGCACAGCGCAAGCATCAATTTGAAATCGAGCGTTTTTGTTACATATGCCGGTAGTGATGAAATTGTGATTTGAAAAGAATTGTTAATCAACTGAGCATCCAATTGACTGGATTGAAGTAACTGAGGTCGGCAAAAGCTGTTTTCCCATTGAACAGTGAGGTTGACATTATTCACATATTCGCTGTCTGTGTTTTGGATAGATAGGCGAATTTCGATAAACTTACCTGACTGGGCTGAGAATGTTCCTGGATTGAGCGGGGAGAATCCCAGTTGAATTGATGCATACAGGGGCGTTGATAATAAAAAGAGGATCAATAATCCTGCGATGTAAATATTTCTTTTCATTTTTTTCCGACTGTTTGAAGGCGTAGTTAAAAGATATTCGGGCTTTTGATTGCAGTTTTTGTTTGAGGGCAAATATATCGAAGATAGGAATCAACCCATCAATCAAACGTTCAATATCTTTCGTACCCAGTTTCTAAAATATTTGCAACCTTATGTGTTGCTGATCCTTTTCCCTAAATACGAAGAGAATAATTGAAGCACATAGAATCAATAAAGTCAATCATATTATAATCATGTAAATGGGTTAATATCCATTGCGGTTTGGCGGTTTGGTTACAACATATCAAATGTACAATCTAAAATAATTGTTTTCAAGTTATATATAAATAAAGTGCTATGAAAAACTAACAAATATTCAAAAAAGTGCTATGAAAATTTTACAAACCAATATTTATTTGTATAAAAATGTATAGAAAAATTATTAAACACTTATGTGACTGTAAGCCAGACAGAAAACCTTTGATTCTAAGAGGTGCCAGACAAGTTGGTAAAACCTGGATTTTGAAGCATTTTGGGGAGATTGCTTTTGATAAGGTACATTATATTCATTTTGAGGAAGATGATAGCTTGTGCCAATTTTTTGAAAACGATCTCAAACCTGATCGAATTATTCGGGATTTAAGTTTTTATGTGAATGCGAGCATTCAGCCAAAAGCGGATTTGATTATTTTTGATGAAATTCAGGAATGTCTAAGGGGCGCATTCCAAAAAAGTCGGACATACATTGAGGATCATTGAAAAATGATTTATTTCGGCAAATCCAAGAACAGCGTAGGGCTAAAGCCCAACGCTGAATGGAAAAAGGACGCTAAAGCGCCC
>Ga0272440_1003955_pt1 | contig 10813 bp, 7 predicted proteins | sample SSMMMBAug17_FD_192440 | JGI IMG/M metagenome (GOLD analysis project Ga0272440, IMG submission 192440) | Marine sediment archaeal communities from Little Sippewissett salt marsh, Falmouth, MA, United States - SSM-MMB-Aug17 | ecosystem: Environmental > Aquatic > Marine > Wetlands > Sediment ... | reverse complement strand
AAACCTGTCCCGGTATATAAATTCTCAGAAGCCGCAAAGGCAATGTATATGTATCCAGGTTCATTTGTATTATAGTTAAAGAGGTAATTATCATTTTCAAGAATGGTTCCCGTAAGGGAAACGCCAGAGGCCATTAAAATATCAGCGTTGTACCCTATTTCTAAGTCAATAGATTCAATGGCTATTGAAGTGTCATTATTCAGTGTCAAAGGAATAGAAATGCTTTGAGTTTGGTTCTGAATTGAAGATGGCGAAATAACGAAAAGAGGGGCCGCTTCAATTGCTGTGTTCATAAACACAACAAGAATTGAAACAACACCGATTAAAGGCATCAATTTCATAGATTTTTTTTGGTTCATGATAACCTCTTTAATTATTTTAACGTTGAATCAACATTTATATGCAAATATTGATCACAATTGTTATTTGAACATTATTATATTGATTTGGATATTATTATATAGTTTTTAAGAAAATGGCAAGGTTAGAAGTAAGGAGATTATATACATAAGGTGATTTTCGGAAATACATATACCCAAAATACACGTTAAGAAGATTGTTCCCAGGCTCTGCCGGGGAATGCATGGCTTTGCAGCTCCTGCTGCCTATGCATTTGAAGATGTGGCAGAAGCCACAAAGTAGGCATTCCCTGGAAACGATCAATCGCGTTTTTTTGGGGTAGATTTATTATCGGAAATCACTCAATACATCGACGACTGATAACGAAGTCAAAAATATTTTTCTTAAAAGCTATATATGAAGCATTTTCCCATTCATTCCTTGAACTCCTAAAACCTTTTTTAGAACCACATGAATAATTTGTCCACATTTTTTTGTATCCGAATCCATAATATGAACAGGAATATAATTGTTTGAAAGCCCCTTGATTTCATTATTTTGAGAAACTTCAATTAAAACATCCTGTTTTGATCCAATATTGTTTGTATAAAATTCAATTTTTTTCTGAATTCCCAACTGTCGGATTTGTTTTGCTCTTTTTTTGATGGTTTGGAAGGGGACACTCTTTTTGATATGCGCTGCTCGTGTTCCTTTTCTAAGAGAAAAAGGAAAGACATGGAAATATGCTGCTGGTAATTCTTCAAGTAAGGACAACGTATTTTCAAATGCTTGCTGAGACTCACCCGGCATACCAACCAAAACATCTATGCCAATAGCAATATCAGGAATTTTTTTCTGAATATCAATAATTAAATTTTTAAAATAATCACGCGTATAATGGCGGTTCATTTGTTTCAATACATCATCATCACCACTTTGTAGAGAAATATGTAAATGATGACAGATACATGGATGAGATACAATCAGGTTAATCAGCTCTTCAGTTACTTCAAGAGGTTCTATTGAACTTAAGCGAATACGTGGACAATGTTGAATTTCAATGATTTTTTTCATTAAATCTATCAGTTGAATTGAAGGCTTTAAATCCTGACCATATTGCCCCAAATGGATACCTGAAAGGATTATTTCCTTATATTGATGATGTTGTAAATTTTTGATTTGTTCGAGTACTTTTTCAGCTGGAAGACTTCTGCTGGGTCCTCGCGCATAAGGTACAATACAATAACTGCAAAAGGCATTGCAGCCATCCTGTATTTTAATGGCCGGACGTGTTCGGTATTGCAGATGTGTCAAGGGTATATGATCATATTGTTTGTGTGTTAAAATGTCCGACAATTGAATTTCTGGAGTGATTTTCGGTAATGATCCTTTTTCTATCAATTGAATTATGTGATCAGAAATTTTATGCTTGAAAGCATTGCCTATAATATAATGAATTCCATCTATTGATTGAATATCAGTGGGGCATGTTTGGGCATGACATCCTGTCACAATAATAATGGCGTGCGGATTATTACGAATGGTTTGTCGGATCAGTTGTCTGGACTGCATGCCCGCTTTTTGGGTAACTGTACAGGAGTTAATTATCGCAAAAGACGCATCTGAAGATTGTGGTTTAAACCCATTGGACTGTAACTGGCAAGCAATGGATTCTGATTCATATTGGTTAACCTTACATCCCAAAGTTTTTATTGTATATGTTTTTGTATGTTCCATAAAGGCTATATTCTTGTTAAAATTAATGGCAATTCAAGTACTGAAAAAATTTGGAAATCGGGATAAGGACCTTTTTCAGGAATTGTTTTGTTTTTGGGATTAACCCAAATGGTTGAAGCCAGGCCAGAGCTTAATCCGCCCTGAATATCTGTTGCCAGACTATCACCCACAATAACAGCTTCTTCAGGAGTACATTTGACAAGATCGCAAGCTTTATAAAAAATAGAGGGATGTGGTTTTTCATAGGGTTCTTCTCCTCCAACCAAGATATGATCAAAATAATCATATGCATTACACGCTTTTAATTTAGGACGTTGAATACCTGAAGCCCCATTGGTGATAATAACGCCAATATATTTTGAAAGTAATGCTGTTAACATTTCCTGAGTTCCAGGAATAAAGGTGTAAAAAGCCAATCGTTCTGAATGAAACGCTTTATTCATTTTTTCTGCAAGAATTGGATCATCCATTTCTTGAGCAGCAAGTGCTTTTTGCCAAAGTATTGTTCTCCAAGGATAAAATGGAATTTGTCCGTTTGGGTCAAATGGAATATTAGTGAATAATTCCTTGAAATCTTTAATTAATTGTGGGGTGTTTATACGTGAATTGTTTTGATGAGATAAGAAGGCAATAATTTCATAAGTTCGGGTGTCTGCTGTGGCACAATCCACAAGCGTATTGTCCAAGTCAAAAAATATGGCTTTTATTGAAAGCATTGAAAATCCTTTCTAATAATATCTTTCTTCTTGTTACCTGTTCCTCTGATAGAGTTCTTTGGCGGTATAACGTTTCAAGCGTCTGATAGACCAAATGGATCAACAAACATAACCGTATTATTCTCCGCATAAGCATAAAGATTCAATTCCCCATCTTGCCCAATAGGGATCATCACTGATAAATCGTCCCAACACAGGATTATAATACCGTGCTCGCCTGTAATACAATCCATTAGCATCATCCATGACATCTTCTTTGCCAACATATTTGAAACTACTGAGGATTGTTTCAATGCTGTATTCTATCTTTCCAAATGGGAATAGGCATATAAATTGACGATCTCTTCGTTTTGATCAGTTATGGCTACTGTGTTTCCTCTACCATTATAATGATAGTAATATTCATTGCCTTCACTGTCAATGGAATATTCCAGGCCATGACCATAAATGAAATATATTTTTTTCATAGGGACGTATCCAACGAATGGGGGAAGCAATTTTAATCTCATTGTCTGAACTATCAAATATTGAAAACAGCTTTCCAGTGGAAGAATTATCCAATCAAGCAAATTTTATATCTTTATTTAAGGCGTATAGGCCAGAGTTTTTTATGGCAACTATTTAAGGATACTGTAGATTTTTCAGTCGATATGTTCGACAAATTGGCAAATAAAATCTATAACGCCGCCCAACATGACGTTGATAATCACAATAAATCTCAACGCAAAAATATCCGTGAATCTTGGGATATTTTGAGATGCCCCTCGAAACTGCCCAAAGGTTTTGGATTGTTTTCAGGTGATTTCCGAGTAGAGACAAGGCATACCTTGTCTCTACAGATTTGAATCCGATACGGAAATCACCTTAGAAAGGAAGGATATCAATTAAAAGCCACTCACTGCTTGTAAAGCGTGGATGGCTTCGGGGAGGCCTATTTTAAAGTCTGCGCCTATATCCCACATTTTTAGTGCTTGTTCAACAGCCATTTCCAAATCTTCCTGGGTAAATGAGCCTGTTAACAGTGGTAAAAAATCAGGAGTGCTTGTTTCACCCGCAATAACCTCAATGTTTTTTGAAACACTGATGAAATCAGGTGAGATTGCCCTGATAATGTAATTGGATGGTTGAAGATCATTAAATTGAAAATAACCATCACTATTTGTTGTATCTGTATATATGTTCCCAGAATCATCCATCAAATACATGGTAGCATCCAGAATCGGCAAATTGTTATGTCCAGCAATATTGGTAACCAATTTGCCGGATATACTCCCACTTGTCGGCATTACAGAAGATCTTTCATCAGCACCAATATCAGGATAATTCTTGCGAATTTCTTCATCCATATCATCCTTGACATCTTCAAGTGGATTCGCCTGATTGATCACGTTTACTGCTTTTTCAGATAAATGTAGATTGCCATTTTCATAATCAATAAACCATTCAGGAACAGCATCAGTGATATTTCCTTCAACAATAGCAGTGCTGCCATCGCGTTTCATAATGGGCCCATCGGTCAAGTTGTACCTGATATCACCGCTTATTTCACCCAATGTATTGGTATATCGATACTCAATTGTCCAGGGGAATGTTTCATTATGAATGACTGTATTGTGATAGACTTTAACGTTATGCGCACGATTCAAGCTTATGGCAACATCACCAAAACCTTTTCGGAAAAAGACATTGTTCCGTATGATTCCACCCATATGATCGTTTTCATCACCAGATGGATTTCCAAACTGCACCCCCATATCGCATTCAATAAACTGGTTACGTTCCAAAATGGTTTTTTTACATTGATGCCACATCAAAACCGCTGCTCCTGCTAACATGCCGGACTCTTTTGGCGCTCGGATATTTTTAAAGATATTGTCTTGTATAATCCAGCCTGTTCCACCTAAAACATCTATACCATCGGTGTAATATGAATTTAAATAGGGATGAATTCTTGCGTGATCAGAAAATTCAATCAAACAGTCGGAAACCACTCCATAATCACACCCTCTATCAATATCTCTGTTCCATGAGACTTTGATAAATTGTTCTCCAGAATCAATAAGATGTAAATTGGTTAATTGTGGTTTTTCAGCACCTTGTTCTCCCTGAATTTGAATACAATGATAAAAAGCATCTCGGATGGTAATATCTCTGATCACAAAATCAACCACATGGCGAATCAAGAAAATGTTATTGGCATTATCAGGTACTGTATTTAATTCATTTCGTTTTAAGACCACAGCATCTCGTTGCCCACTTTCACTTTGAATGGCAATGTGGGTGAGTGGCATTTCATTTTCAGTCCAGATATTTCCTAAAACCAGTGTCTGATCAATGACATATTCACCATCGGCAATTAAAATCCTGCTATTGGATGTTAGATTATTGATCGCCATTTTAAGTTCTTCAACTGTTGATACATGGATATCAGTATAATCCCCATATATTCGTGTGATTTCAATTTGATGCTGATCTGTTTTTCCAAAGGTATCCCATGCGGAAATAGTAATAATGTTTAAACCTTCATTTAAAAGAATATCAGAAACATTCCACGTTTCATTTTCAAAACATGCCGTTCCTGTCATTGGTTCTCTATTTTCATATGTTACCATGAATTCAATTCGGTCAATACCAGTATCATCATTGACAATTCCAGATAAGTTGAGTTTTGCATCAGTTGTCTGAGTAAAAGAAACAGGATTGATGTTTAACATTGGAGCGGCCATATCTACAAATATCTGAATTGTTTCACTGTCAATTAGTGAACCATCGCTAACATTAAATGTAACCGAATAAACTCCTCCCTCAGCATCAGAAGGCGTCCATAAAAATATTTGAGACAATTCATTAAACATAGCATTTGATGGTAAATTGATTGTTGAAAAAGTAAGCGGATCATTATTGACATCTGTTGCATCAACTGAAAACATTAATGTTTGTCCATCGCTGATGTAGCGATCTCCTATATATTCGAGTACTGGTGGGTAGTTTTCATCTTCGTTGGCAGGGCTTAACAACAGTTTGTTTCCTAAAACGCTTTTTTCAATTATAAATCCCGGAATAGTCAATAAGCCGTGTTCATCAGCGACAGACGTTCCTCTTTGGATAATTTCCTGAGTTTCAAGACGTTTGTTTTCCCAGTAATACAGTTTTTCTGGAATAACTGAAAATGCCTGCAATCGACGTGGTGTAATATCAGCAATTGTTTCAGTATATGGACTGTCATTATTAAGACGAACCGCCAACTCATAACGATCCGTTTTATCAATCATGTCATCGATGTCACGATCATCGAAATCAAACAATTGTCTTGACCATTCAACCAAACGATATCCATTGATAACACCAGAGGCGTCTCCATCAAAAATATGGGGAGACATTGTAAAATCAATAACAGCTGCCATGCCTGATGCAGCGTGAATGTTGCCGGCATTGGCATCAATACTCATATTTTTAAAAGCAGGAATGCTTTCATTTTTTACAATCGTTCCAAAAAGAGATGCAAATGGTGAATCATACCCCGAATGTCCGCCATCGAAAATATTGGCATTAAATGCACGTTTGGCTTCTTTCATATCCTGATAAAATTGGGGTAAAGGAAAATATTGAATACTACTATCACGTTTGCCATTACTCATGGATAAAAATGGCATTTCATCAGTCATATGGTTTCGTGCAAACCAACCAGCATTCATCCATAACCAGACCGGCGTGCCATCAGCCAAAAGAATGTCGTCTTCCGGATTTCCCCATAATTGACGGCCTTCACTTCGCCAACCTTCTGTAACCACTTGATAACTTTCATCGACGCCATGAATATTCAGATTCCAGTTTGGACATCCCACAACTGCATGAACCGATGCAAAAATTTCTGGATGTTTTAAACCAAAATTCATGGCTCCAGTACCACCCATTGACCCTCCGCGAACATAGACTCGATTTTCATCAATTAAATACCGATGTTTTACCCATTGGATATAATACAACATCCGATTTTGAGTATATGGAATAAATACACCGCCTTTTTCCTGTGTTTTGTAATTGCTGCGACATCCAGACCACCATGTTTGAAGACTATCATGTTCATAGCCATCATAAGGCATGTTCCGTGTTGGGGGCATGTAATCATCAGGAACAATAGTAATCATTCCATTATAAGCCCATCCATTATAATAATTGGTTGACCGACCGCCTAACATAATTTCAAGACCCGCTGGTATTTCAGGAGAAACAGAATCATCGATATTAATCATGAAATTAAAACCATGCCCCACTTTATAACTCATGTGTTGATCAGCCCAATGGACATATTCTTGTATCTGTTTTCCATTTTCATTTGTAAGTCGTTGTCTGACAGGAGATGGCAGGTTAATTGTTTCTGAAATTGGATTTTCAAGACTGTTTTCGCGAGAAAAATCATTTTGGTTTTCGTTACCTTCCATCACCGATGTTACGGCATAATAGAATTGTCCTTCATTGTGTACCGTATGGACAAAAAGTCCAGTATCGTCTGTTAATGGTTCAGCATCATCGTGAATGATGTAATTAAAATGTTCTCCCAATACTTCAGATCGTCGCGCATTAAATCCTGATTGTTGATCGACATCAGCAATCAATTCGGCATCATTTAAGTTGTCAGCATTGATTGGAAACAATGCTCGATAAACCCTATATCGCATATCATAGAATATACCTTCATATGGAATTTCTTTCCATGTAATAAAGGTTTGTCCCGATCGATAAAAAACCTCCAGACCTTTTGCCTGCGCTTGATTACTTAAATCGGTTGTTTCATAAGTAATTTCCAAAAAAGGACGCATGTAAGGATCTTCCATTTTGTCAGAAGGAATGGTTCGATCAAAAGTCAGCCCCATATTGGTTTCAGGTTGGTTTACCCATGCTTGTACAACATGAGTAATATCAAATCGATAAAATTGTTTTTTACCTCGCCCAATACCATAAATGGTATCAATTGGTTCAGGGTTAACGCAATTGGCAAAGCTACCTTCAGTTGTCCAGGGAGTATCCACATCTTTACTTCTTGTGCCAATATTATTGGGATTCCAAATACCTGTACCCGATGGATCTAATATTTGGTATACAGAAATACCATCATGAAAAGCAGAAGTTCCAAATGCCCAATGGGTGGCATCAACCGGCATAACATATTCAGCCTTTAAGACTGGCGTATTGGCAGGAATAGACTGAATATCAAAATAAACAGCATTTCGACGTGCCAGACCAGTTGCAACATCATAAGGCTTGTCATTTTGATGGTATAAAATATTGGAATCTGGATGACCATCTCCTGCATAAAAACCAAACCAGGCGGTTTTTAATACATTTTCATGATCCAGACCTGGTGCTGTTCCACCGAAACGTTCAGTAATGATTGATTGTGCTGCAAGCGTATTGTTGCTGATAATCAGTATCGCCAGCACGAACAAACAAATAATAAAAATCTTTGATTTCATTGATATCATCTTGACCTCCTTTATTCGTATCATTGACAGATTTGAAAACTACACACACTTAAAGCAGAGATTGTGCCAATCTTTTATGTGATTGTAATTACAAAATAATTTTGTATTTATCGCTATAAACCCTGTATATTAGTGTAAAATTATTACATACTATATATTAATTTTACGTAAACATGAAAAAACAAATCACTTCCAAAAGTATGCATGACATCTGTGATAGCTGTTAAAAGCATAAAAGGAACTGATAATCGAACAAACTAAATTTTAAGTAATTAATATTAAAGAAAAATTATTTTTGCAGGGGTTATGTTTTTGAGGAGAATTCGTTAATAATACACTATTCTTTTGCCCGAAGGGCATTATGTTCTTCAATTGTATGTCAAATGCATATTGAAAAAATGTCGAAAGATTGTAAACAATGTAAAGTTTAATAATTTTATTTATATTTTCAATTATATATCTAATATTTTTTAACATTAAACTATTAGCTAATACTAAATTTTTTATTGTAACCTATTTTATTTATTTTAAAATAATAACTGATGCGTATTTTTAGTTAAACATATGATGTGTAAATATTTTACATGTTTTTCAATTCAAAAAAAGCCTGACTAGTGTTTTGTAAACCAGCTTTGACATTGTAAACAAAACGATGGGATCTTTTATGTCTTTGAATTTATATTACTATTTAATTTTTTTTCTGCCATACACTAATGGCTGTTTTCTCTAAGTTGATATAACTTCTTTATTTTTAAAACTTTAATTTTTTTTGATTCTTTTTCATCACAACATATCCTTTTTCAATATCAATGATCAATTATCTGATTTTATTTTGTATTTAATTTTTTTGGGTCGTAAAGCCTATTATTAAGTTTTGTAATTTTTATTTCTGGCACACAGTTTGAAATAACAAGTATTCAGTTCTCAACATATCATATTAATTATTTATGATATTTATTAGTTATCTTGTTAATACTGTAAAAGAGGAGTAAATGATGAAAAATTTGCAACAAAAAATATATCGATCTCAAACAGGATCGGTAGCTGTTGAGTTTGCACTTTTTTCACCATTTATGTTTATGATGTTATTTTCAATTATCGAAATAGGCGGCGCATGGTATCAAAAGCAAATGATGGTTAGTGCCAGTCGAGAAGGTGCCCGGTTTTGTAGCCTATATGATCAAAAATCAGAACAAGAAATTGAAACATATATTCTTAATATTCTAACTCAAAGTGGTTTTCCCAATGATCCAGAAATTGAAATTACCGGTGCTGATGCATCAAGTGGAGATCTTGTGCAGGTTCGTATTTCTTGTCACTATCGATTTTCTGTATTGAATGCTTTCATTCCAAGTGTTTCAAATCTATTAGAATTATCAGCATCAACAGTTATGCGTCATGAATAATAAATGATATCTGATACAGGGAGCAAAATCATGAAAGAACCTGTTAAACAATCAGGTTTTCAAATGAATCGTAAACAGTCTGCCATTTTTTTTCTGTCAGCAATTATATTTGCTGCAATGGCAGCTTATTTATCTCGATTATGGATTGCTTCGGAAGCTGAGAGTGCACAACGTTCACAAATAAAAACTTCCAGTGTTGTTGTTGCTGTTCATCATATCAAAAAAGGCCATGTGTTAAAAAATACTGATCTGGCGGTTCAACAATGGCCTCTTCAACAGTTACCGCGAGGATATTGTTCAAAAATAAAAGTTTTGGATAATAAAATTACGCAACAAGATATCATTAAAGGCCAGGCGATATTGAAAACTTCTGTTTCGGACAATAAGAGTTTGTTAGGTCTGTCATCAGCAATAGCCGATGGCAAACGAGCGATCACAATCCCGGTAAATGAAGTGATTGGTGTTGCCGGTTTCGTTCAACCATTTGACAGAGTTGATATTCTTGCTACTGTTGATATTGGTCCATATAAAGAGATTCCAACGACAAAAATGATTCTTCAAAATGTGAAAGTGTTAGCAGTGGGAGAAAAAACTATTGATGAAAAAAATATAAAAGACAAAAAAAAGAAAAAACGACCTAAACCCATGCGGGTAAAAGTGGTTACACTTGAAGTTCAGCCAAAAGATACTCAATACCTTGCTTTGATTGCATCACAATGTCGAATTCATCTGGCCTTGTGTAACGAAGATATTTCTGCACAAACAATACATTTACAAAAAGGCATTAATATCCAGAGTGTTTTTCCAAATCCCAAACGTGTTAAAAAAAATGGATCATCAAGACGTTCTTTGAAAAAAAAGAAAAGAATTAAAAATGATAAGCGGTTAGCAGAGAAAAAGCCCATTCAGATTGTTGAAGTAATTAAAGGCGCTACGAGAAGTCAGGTCAATTTTTAATCAACTTTGGTTTTTCATGGCTTGATTTAAAGATGTTCATATTCTACAGTATACAGAAGTAGCACAAAACCAATGTAACATATTCAAAAAAAGGAATTTGCTGCTACCAAAATCATGTAAGAATAGCAAGAAACGTTCCATAAGTGACTAATTTCAATTTATTTTTGACGGAATA
>Ga0272440_1003954_pt1 | contig 10814 bp, 6 predicted proteins | sample SSMMMBAug17_FD_192440 | JGI IMG/M metagenome (GOLD analysis project Ga0272440, IMG submission 192440) | Marine sediment archaeal communities from Little Sippewissett salt marsh, Falmouth, MA, United States - SSM-MMB-Aug17 | ecosystem: Environmental > Aquatic > Marine > Wetlands > Sediment ... | reverse complement strand
CGATTGGCAACAGGCACTCGCCCATTAAGCTCAACATATCCTATGTTCAGATCTCTTAGCATACGACCAATCATTTGGTTCATTCTAACCCATTCTGAAAAAATAACTACTTTATGATTAGAATTATAGATATCTAATTTATCAAGTAAAACCTGCTTCAATTCATCCATTTTAGGGGAACAGGGAGGGCCGTCATCTTCAACAAGGTGTGTAGAATCACAGACCATACGCATTTTGGCCATAAGCAACATTAATTTCTGCATATCATATGGGGTCATATATTTTTTTTTGATAATTCTGGCAACACCTCTGGCATAAGAAACATGAAGCTGTGCCTGTCTTCGATGCATTGTAATAGGGATATCAATACTTCTAACTTGTGGTAATTGTTTTAATACTGCTTGTTTTTCTCTTCTAATTAAAACAGTTTTTAAACGCTCTTTTAATTGTTGAAGGTTATAATATCCATGAATTTTATTTTTTTTAAACATATCAAAATAGCAATGTTGATATGAAAATTCCCATAAGGGGGATAAAATCTTTGGGTCTAAAAATTCCATAATAGAATAAAGGTCAACCAGACGATTTTCTATGGGGGTTCCTGTGATAACTAAACCATGTTTTTTGGGGATTTGTTTCACTAAGTTGGCAGTCATAGTTTCATAATTTTTGATGCGTTGGGCTTCATCTAAAATAATTAAATCCGGGGGATTTTTTTTCAAAATTGATAAATCCCTCACAACAGTTTCATAATTAGCAATAAGAAAAAAATCCAGTTCATTTTCATATGTATGTTTTCGCTTATCAGGGGGGCCTTCAATAATAGTTGCGCTTTCCTGTGAAAACTTTTCTATTTCCCTTTTCCATTGATCTTTCAATGATGCCGGGCAAATTATAAGTGCTTGCTCTAAACCAAACAATTCTTTTTTAAAAATTGCAGCACCAATGGATTGAACTGTTTTTCCCAAACCCATTTCATCAGCAATAATAGCATTCTTTTTAAGGGCAGCAAAACGTATACCCTCTTTTTGATAATCAAACAAATCACAATCCAGTATGGAAAAATCTAAATCAATATCTTTTGTAATTCTTTTAATCATTCGATTTTCAAAAAAAGATTCTACTGCCTGATGAACTTCAGGCCGGATATTAACATTTTTAAACTCCTGAGCTTCTTCAATGAACATTAACATTTCACCAGTTTTTTCAGCAGGCAAAATTCTTTGATTTCCAAAATATTTTTCAATTAGACTGACAACATTAGATGGCAAAGGGTCAGGATAAAACCATGAAATCTGGTAATTATTAAGTGGGTCCAAAAATATTTCAATAAAAGGATATTGTTGATCTCTGGATTTAAAGGATTTTCTGTTTTTTGCAACTGCAAAGGCAGCCATAAGATGCTTACAAATTCCTAACTTATTGGTTTGATAGTCAGGACAACAGCAATACCCTTTTTCACTTTCAATATCACGAAAAGTAACATAGTACTTAATACCCTTTTCATTAATAACTTCATGTTCACCATAAATATTATCTGAAAACTGTATTTTTAAATTTTCCTTTAATGCTTTATCTCTTCTTTCTTTTAAAACACGTTGAATCATACCCTCGCGAGTGTATTGTTTTCCTTCCTGGCCCATTTGTGGAATTTCTTTTTTTAAAAATTCTTTTAATTCGAGCATACCAGCAATTGCATGCTGGCAATGTGGAGAAGAAGATTTACAATTGCATTTAGTTAAAATTTCATAATCTGTAATCTGAATGGTTAAATTGAAGTCTTTATACTCATCATCAATGGAAAAATTATAGAGTTTTTTTCCTCGGGTAAGCATCTGACATTGTCCATTTTGATGAAGTTCATTTGCTTTTCTAATTACCAATGAAGATACAGATGAGTCCTGTTGTATTTTTTTTAGATTTTTATTTATCAAGTTTAGCATGATAATTCCTTTTTAGTAGTTTTTTAGTTTCAATTTAGTAGTTTAAAATGGGATTGAACCCGTTTAAAAACAATATACCCAATACAATAATAAAAGAATTTCTATTTCTTTTTTAATATTAATTTTTAGTAAATACATTTCAAACTAATTTAGTTTGACAATATCAAAAGCTTCTTTTGCAGCAGCAACATTTGCCTCTGATTTAACTGGTAGTTCTGATTGAACAGCTTCAACCAGTGCATCAATTGAAGGCATTTTAAGGACACGTGCAAAAGCGCCTACCATTGCAGTATTAATAATGGGGTGAGTTTGAGTGCCAAGACCATGCTTGCGAGCAACTTTAGCTGCATCAACTCTTGCAATGGGATAGTCTTTGCACATTGATGGTAATTCAAAGGAATCAGGTGCATTTAATATAATCCAGCCATCTTTTTTTAAACCATTCATCACAGGAGCGGTCTCAAATAATTTTCTATCTTGAACAATTATATGATCTGGCTTGTACACATTACTTCTGACTTCTATTTTCTTATTGTCCAGACGAAGATATGCTTCAACAGGAGCACCTCTACGTTCAACACCAAATGAAGGGAATGTTTGTACATAATAATCATTTTTAAATAAGGCTCTGGCTAATATTACTGAAGCCACAACTGTTCCCTGCCCACCTCGTCCGTGAAATCGAATTTCTATCATGGGGTTTGTATTCCTATTTTTTTTTCATTTTTTTCAAAAAACTGTTAACAGCATCTTGATGCTCATCAGTATGATGACATATGGCCTGATAAGCGGCAGACTGTTCTAAGACCTGTTCAAGGCTCATACTTTGCGCCATGTATATCAACCTTCTTGACATACGTAATGCAGCTTTGGGTTTATCAGCTATTTTTTGAGCTAAATTCATTGCCTGTTCCATAAGATTTTCATGAGGTACGACCTTGTTGACCATCCCCAAATTAAGAGCTTCATTTGCGTCAATAATATCACCTGTTAAAGTAAGTTCAAGGGCTTTAGGCAAGCCAACAATCCTTTGAAGAAAATACGCTCCTCCATCACCAGGAATCAAACCTACATTTATGAAAGACTCAGCAAATTTAGCCCTCTTGGATGCTACACGCATATCACACATTAATGCCAGGTCGCATCCTGCTCCCACAGCAGGCCCATTGACTGCAGCGATTGTTGGAATATCTAACCTATTAAAAGCAAGGGGAATTTTTTGAATATAATTCTTATAATTATTTTTTATTTGTTCAGGTGTGCCTGAAAACATTCCTGATTTAACAGCCATATCTTTGATATTGCCACCTGCAGAAAAAGAAGGGTCTGCTCCAGTGATAATCAGAGCATGAATGTCAGGCTCTATATTAATTTCATCCAGAGCCTGACAAATATCATCTATTGTTTGTTGTTGAGTAAATGCATTTCTAATATCCGGTCGGTTCAGAGTTAAAACAGCTATTTTATTAAGAACTTCCAACCGGATATCCTCATAATTGTTAGAAATCATATTTAGTAGTCCAGAGTTTTGAGAGTGTCTACCAGATTTTGAACTGAATTAGCTGATGTTAATAAAGCTTCTTTTTCAGTTTCTGTTAAATTAATTTCAAGAACTGTTTCAATTCCATTTTTGCCAAGTTTTACAGGAACTCCAATAAACAAGTTTTGAATACCATACTCTCCACTAAGATAAGCTGCACATGGTAATATTTTTTGTTGATCTTTAATGATTGCTTCAGCCATCTCAACTGATGCTGCTGATGGAGCATAATAAGCACTACCAGTTTTAAGAAGCCCAACAATTTCTGCTCCACCTTTACGAGTACGATCAACAAGAGCTTCAATGCGATCTTCTGAAAGCAACTCTGTAATAGGTATACCTGCAACAGTTGAATATCTGGGCAATGGAACCATTGTGTCGCCATGACCTCCAAGTACGCAGGCATGAACATTACTTACAGATACATTTAATTCCATTGAAATAAATGTACGTAATCTTGATGAGTCTAAAACACCTGCCATACCTATAACACGATTTGACTGAAACCCACTGGCTTCATATGCAACATGACACATTGCATCAAGGGGGTTGCTAACTATTATTAAAATAGATTCAGGAGAATACTTAACAATTTCTTTGGTAACATTTTTTACAATTCTTGCATTTGTAGTTAAAAGATCATCCCTGCTCATTCCAGGTTTTCGGGGAATCCCTGCTGTAATAATAACAACATCTGAATTTGCTGTTTCCTCATATGATTGTGTTCCTGAAAGTTTGGAATCATATAATTCAATGGGAGCAGCTTCAGCCAGATCTAATGTTTTTCCTTGAGGGACTCCCTCAAGAATGTCTACCAATACAACATCAGCAATTTCCCTTTCAGCAACACGTTGTGCTGCTGTTGCCCCAACATTTCCTGCACCAACGACAGTTATTTTTTTATCCATTGTTTTTTCCTTATTCTTTTAAGTCTAATGGTAAATATATTTTAAATACAGTTCCATCTGATTCATTTGAATCAAATAAAACCCTTCCTTTTAAGTATTTTTCTGTTAATAGCTTTATGCTATAAGTTCCCAGACCTCTGCCAGCCCCTTTAGTTGAAAATGAGCTAATCCAAAATATATTTTGATCAAATCATAAAATCTCAATTTTTATAATGCAATAATAGCTTAAGGTCAATACTTTGTTTGTTTTAATACTTGTTGGCATAATAATTGAATTAAGCATAAATACATAATAAAAACAAATCATAATTTTATCAGCCAACAGGAAATATTTTATGAACTGGAATTTAGGACAATTAAAAATTGATACAACTGTGAAATATCCATCAGATAAGAAGTTACAGGATAAATATTTTATTGGCACTTCTTTATTAATTAAGCATAAAGATAAATTATTAGAGAGTAAAGACCCTCAATATCAAACCTTCATTTCATTATACGAAAAAATAACCGCGCATACAATGTTGGATTTTGATCGTGCTTATATGTTATATCAGGCAGTTCTTTCAACACAAAACTTAGTTGGTTGTACTGCTGAATGTGGTGTTTATAAGGGAGGAATAAGTCTACTAATTGCTTCTCTTTCACCAGAAAAAAAGCACTATGCTTTAGATACTTTTGAAGGTATGCCAAATTCAATTTCATCTATTGATAGCCATAGATTTGGAGATCTTTCAATACCCAAAAATCATAACATTCTAAATTTGTTTAAATCTCAGTCAAATATATGTATGTTAAAAGGGGCATTTAGTTCATCATTTGATGATATACAAGATAGGATTTTTTCTTTTGTCTATATTGATGCAGATTTATATACATCCACATTGGAATGTTGCAATTTCTTTTACCCTCGCCTTACTTCAGGAGGTATTATGTTATTTGATGATTATCTTGTTGATGATACACGTGGGGTAAAAAAAGCAGTGGATGAATTTTTTGAGGATAAAAGAACAATGCCCCTAGTTTTACCAACCAGCCAGGCTATTGTTTATCAAATCTAAAATTCCTTTAAACACAATGTTTATCAACAATTTAAAATTTCTATCATAAAACTCCTTGCAAGTTGTCTAACATTATTTTATGTTAATGAACATAAATATAAACATTTTGAAACAAAAATAAATTTAATTTAAATATCAAGCCTGGGGGTAATTATGAAAAAAAGTGAAAATTACGAAAAAATAGCAATTAATGTAAAGTCTCATAATTTATTAAAAAAACTTCTTCAGGAAAATTCTATTCTTGAAATAATTATGCAACAATCCAAAAATGAAACTGAAGCTTTAATTGGTGTCAGAAATTGGGTGCTTGAAACTATAAAAGATAATAAGACTGCACTGGCATATTATAAAGGAGAAATATCTGGCCATGAAGCTATTAAAGGTCTAAAATGGAAAGACTATGCTGGTATCCGAATCCTGGACTATATTGATAATGCGGATCGTGAATTTGAAGATTTAAATACAGGAACAACAACTGTTTCAAATCCAATAAAAATGTTATGGCTTGCTGTACAATTTGGAACAGGAGGGGGACAACCTGATTTTTTTAATGATATGTTACATCTTTTTCGACAATTCTCTGATCGCTCTGCAAGAGTTCTTCCAACCAAAAAGACAGTTGAAGGCTGGATGAATAGATATCCATCAGGCCTTGATCCAAGAGTGGTTTTGTTACGAGAAGAAAATCGAGATCGTATAATAAATATAATAATTGATAAAATTGATAATGGCGCAATCAAGGATAAATTTTATAAATTTGAGAAAAATATGACCAGAAAAGAAAAATTTTCACTTGCACTAAACTGGTGGAAAACAAAACGTTTTCATCTTCGTTTTGCAGTAAGAGATCCTGATGACTTAAATGAAATGCTTGGCTATTCACTTGATCCAGACACTATGAAAATTCTATATGATGCCAAAGAAACAGGTATACCCTTCTTTGTAAATCCTTATTACATTTCATTACTAAATGTTCGTTCACCATACTATGCCATTGGTGCAGATCTCGCTATAAGAGATTATATCATTTATAGTAAGGAACTGGTCAATGAATTTGGCAAAATTTCAGCCTGGGAAAAAGAAGATAAAGTTGAACCTGGAAAACCTAATGCAGCAGGATGGATACTACCTTTTCACCATAGCATTCATAGAAGATATCCTGAAGTAGCCATTATGATTCCAGATACTATGGGCCGAACCTGTGGGGGCTTGTGTAGCTCATGTCAGAGAATGTATGATTTTCAAAGTGGACATCTGAATTTTGACCTTGACAAGCTAAAACCTAACCAAAAATGGGGAGATAAATTAAAGCAAATTATGGATTATTATGAGAATGATGCACAGCTTAGAGACATTCTTATAACCGGGGGCGATGCTCTCATGAGTTCTGACGCATCTCTTATAAAGATCTTAGATTCTATTTATGAAATGGCAAATCGTAAGCATGAATCCAACAAAAAAAGAAAATCTGGAAAAAAATATGCAGAAATAGTTCGTATTCGTCTGGGAACAAGGCTTCCTGTCTATTTGCCCCAAAGAATGACACCTGAATTAATTAAAATTCTTTCAGACTTTAAGAAAAAAGCAGTTAAAATAGGCATTCGTCAATTTGTAATCCAGACCCATTTCGAATCTCCTATGGAAATTACTCCTGAATCAAAAAATGCCTTAGATGGTTTTCTTTCTGCTGGATGGATAGTTACTAACCAATTAGTCTTTTCTGCATCTGCTTCACGAAGAGGACATACAGCTAAATTACGTCAGGCATTAAACAAGGTAGGAGTTCTTCCTTATTATAATTTTACAGTTAAAGGCTATATGGAAAACAGTCATAATTTTGCAACAAATGCCAGGTCAGTCCAGGAACAGATAGAGGAAAAAGTTTATGGTTTGCCAGATGAAAAATACTATGATCAGATTTCAGATATTCCTGAAAATGCAGAATCTGCAATTGAAACTATACAAAAATTAAGAACAGAAATGGATATCCCTTTTCTTGCAACAGATAGAAATGTTTTAAACTTACCAGGCGTTGGAAAAAGTCTTACATTTCGTGTGATTAGCATAACAAGGGATGGACGTAGAATATTAGAGTTTGATCATGATGCCACCAGAAGGCATAGCCCTATTATAAATAAAATGGGCAAGGTTATTATTGTTGAGTCAAAGTCAACAAGCGAATATATACAGCAGCTTTGTGACATGGGTGAAGACATTTCTGAATATGACACTGTTTATGGGTATTCAATAGGAGAAACAGAGCCTCGCATGGCAATTTATGAATACCCTGAATACAAATTTAAGATTACTGATAAGATGACAAATCTTGAAATTGATTAATTAGCAAGTGAATTTATTTTGAGGGCGAACACAAGTTTCGCCCTTAAACTACCTTTTTGATATACGAATTCGAGAAATTGCCTGCAATCCAAGAAATCTTTAAAATATTCTTAAATACTGTCACAGATTTTTTTGAAAATATCAACAATTCTAAGAATTCCAACAATATTATCATTTTTAACGACTAAAAGTGATTGGTGATGTCCCATCACAATTTGATGAATAGCTTCTGCAAGGCTGGCATCTTCCTTGACATATTCTCCTTCAGAAGGATTATACATAAAATCTTTTACTTTTTGAGATGAAGCATTACTCAGCAAAGATTCAAATGGTTCATTCCAAAGATTATACTGCTTTACTAAAGATTTTAAAAAGCCAGAACTTAAACCAAATCGAGAAAGTCCAATTGATGATAAAGGATTTGATTTTCCGATCAGGCTATATTTTGGTTCAAGAGCTCTGATTATATCCAGTGTACTAATTTTTCCTGTAATTTTATTATTTTTGTCATACACAAGTATTGCTTTATGTGTATACTGGTTTAATTTAAATTTTTTTTGAGCAGTTTCCAGAGAATTAATAGCATCTTTGAGTGAAGCTTCTTCTGAAACTGTTGCATACTCTGATAGTGGTACCATGATATCTTTAACAATTAATTCTTTCATTTGGTTTTTTCCTTTTCTTTTAATTTTGAATCAGATTAAATTAATAAATTATTTATTCTTAAATTTTTTTCATTTTATATATCATATTTATTTGTATAAGTTCAATTAATATCAGTTTTTTTCAAGCATTTTCATAATCAGGAACTTATTCTCATTTGAGTATAAAACTGTTAATAGGGTGTTTTGACTGCTTCGGGAGCAACAAAATTATGTCAGTGGTGCCTCAATATAAATCTTGACATAATGGAAACCTTCGATAAAATAAATACCTGTAAAATATTTATCAATATCTTTCGACTCCCCCCTTGAGGGGGGAATTCGATTCTGGTAAATTTATTTTCGGAAATCACCTAATAGTCATAAATAATTGAAATAAGAAGGTTAAAATAATAAATAAAGGAATACAGGGTTTTGACGTTTTTCCTAAACTTTTTTATTAAGGAGGTAATAATGCAAAAATCATCATCAACATTAATTATTTTATTATGTGTGTCGTTTATCTCAATAACCAATATTTTTCCAAAAGTCCATGCCGACACTTTATCACCGACCACTATAAATGCTAATGAAAATGATCTAACTAAGATCATATCATTATTACAAATCACTGCTGGTATGCCTGTAAATATTTCCTCTACTCAGCTTGAAAATTTCGGCCAGGATGGTTTATTTGGATTAAAAGAAGTCATTGCTAATTTGCGCTATATGCTAATTAATAATATTCAACCTCCAATGCAAAAACGTAGTTCTTCACTGCGACGTTCAGACTCGTGTACAACTCTAATAAATCGATTTCGCCAAAAAGTTATGGAAGATATGAAACAAAAAATAATGAATAATCTAAACAGAATTTTAGAGTGGCGTAACATGATAGTCTTATATGAGGACTATCCCTATGATTGTTACGATTGTTATTATGATGCGTATTTATATGATGTTCCATTCGCTAATTCAATAGGAGGATTTCCACCAATCTTAGAAAAGATTGACATGAATGAAGAACCTGATCAATCCTCTGATACAAATGTACAAGTTCAAGGAGTTGATGAAGCAGATTTTTTGAAAAACATTGGTCAATATATTTATATTCTTGCCAATGGAAAATTCAGAATTATAGATGCCTGGCCTCCTGAAAATATGCATGAACTTTCAACAGTTTCTCTTGAAGGTATCCCAAAGCGCATGTTTGTTAAAGACAGTATAGCTTATGTTTATTCATCAATGGGGTCTCTTTATGAAAACAATGAGTATGAGTGGGACTGGTGGGGCTATCGACCTTACGAATCAGAAGAATGCACGTATGGTTATGATTGTGACTTTACTGGTGATGGTAGAAAAACACGTATAAGCATGATAGATATTTCAGATAAAATGGATCCAAAAATTATTCGGACAATAGATGTTTCCGGGAGTCTTCTTGGTGCTCGACGTATAAATAATTCTGTTTTTTCTGCTTTAATGATTCCAGGGCCTGATATAGAGGGGCTGGAATACTGGCCAGAAGAAATACAAGCCTTTTTGCATTTACTTTACGGTTGGGGGCAGTTTGAACTATATGAGTTACTAGCATATTCTGATGATGAAATACGCAATATGTTTTCTAGAATTGAACAGGCTAATGTAGAAAAAATTATGACTTTAGAGGATACCTATTGGTTACCAAAAATGATAGATTCTCGTCTGGTTAACAACCAATGGCAAACAAGGGAAGTTACTATTGGAAATTGTGAAAATTATTTGGTAGCAGATGTTGATGAAAATGATGTTTATCTTTCTGTTCTTTCCATGCAAATAGATGAAATAAGTGAAATACCCAATGCATCAGTTGTTGTAGGAAAACCAGGAGCAGTTTATGCATCAAGTGATTCTTTATATATTGCCTCTCGACATCAACGTCATTATGGTCGTCTTTGGTTTTGGAATGATGAAAAGCAAGATGAAGCATCTACTGTCCACAAATTTTCTCTTAAAATGAATTCTTCAGGTGTTGAGTATGCAGGGAGTGGTATAGTTAAAGGACGTGTCTTAAACCAATTCTCAATGGATGAATATCAAGGATTCCTTCGTATTGCTACAACCACAGGCCATGTGCCTGATCCTGAAGTACACAGTACTCTATCAGTATTGCAGGAAAAAGATGGAGAACTTGTTCTTACCGGGCAAATAGACAACATTGCCCCAACAGAGGATATTAGATCAGTTCGTTTTGACAGGGATCGTGGATATATTGTAACATTTAAAAAAACTGATCCGCTATTTGCTTTAGATCTATCCAGCCCTTATACACCAACCATTGCTGGCGAGTTAAAAATTCCTGGCTATTCTACCTATATGCATCGTATAGATGATCAACACTT
>Ga0272440_1003953_pt1 | contig 10816 bp, 9 predicted proteins | sample SSMMMBAug17_FD_192440 | JGI IMG/M metagenome (GOLD analysis project Ga0272440, IMG submission 192440) | Marine sediment archaeal communities from Little Sippewissett salt marsh, Falmouth, MA, United States - SSM-MMB-Aug17 | ecosystem: Environmental > Aquatic > Marine > Wetlands > Sediment ... | reverse complement strand
CCTACATTGGTTTTGCTCATATGTTTGATACTGGTTTTTGTTCGAGGCGAACATAAGGTTCGACCAACCAGACGAATAACAAAATATATACTACGATCTACCCGAAAATTTATGACCGCTTACTTATTATGTGCCAAGAAAAGAATTAATTGAAAAATGCATACAATCTCTTATTGGTGACGTAGAAGAAGATGGCGGACACTATTTCACCATCTGGGGTGCACGTCAAACCGGAAAAACATGGATCGTTGAACAATCTGTGGATAAAATCAGCAGGCAATATGAAGATCAATTCAAGGCGGCCTATCTCTCTATGCAAGGCTTTTCAGATTTTGAACAAACAAACATTTCTGAACGATTTTTTGTTGTGGCTATTGGTCAGGGGTAGCAGAGATGATATGCTTGAACATGACAACCAATTATAGGCAGTTTGAAATACAATACTGATTTGTTCACTCAAAAGACCATTGAATTGAACGTTTTCTGGATCATTTTAAAAGAATCACCGAGATGGGTCTGTCAAATAGAAAGGCATATGGGAAGATTATGGGGCTGAGTATCGGATATTTTGACAATCATTGAGTTTTTATTTGTGCGTATGTGAATCTGTATCATTGTGACTATTTTGTTTACACTCAATTTAATTTCTAATGGAATTCAGCATCAATTGTGTCATTGGATGTTTTGGATGATCAATGACATTAAATGCTGCGCCGGATTCGACAATTTCACCATCATGCATAACATAAAATTTATCGGCAATTTTTCTTGCCAGAAATAAATCATGCGTAATATACAACATGGCAAATCCTGATTGATTCTGAATGGTTCTCAATACTCTAATGATATTGGCACTGGTTGATGCATCCAGCATTGATGTTATTTCATCAGCAATCAATAATTTGGGTTGTGTTACAAGTGAACGCGCAATGGCAAGACGCTGTCTTTGGCCCCCACTTAAGGTTGAAACAGGTCGTTTAATAAAAGATGACGCGGTTGATAATTGAACCTTTTTCAGGCAATCAAGAGCCGCCGCTTTTCTGTTATCATAGGTTTGCCATTTCAATACGTTTAAAGGTTCACATACAATATCAAGAATACTCAATCTTTCATTGATTGCACTGAATGGGTCCTGAAACACAATTTCAATGCCATTCATGGAACAGAATTGTTTTTTGGATTGATTCAGATTGGCATAAATCACCTTACCAGTATCTGGTGTCAGAATATTGACAAGAATATGTGCCAATGTCGATTTTCCTGAGCCAGAGCGTCCCACAAGAGAAACAATTTCGCCACTTTTAATGGTAATATCGATGTTTTTCAGGGCCTTAATAGCTTTCTTTTTTACATGAAATGTTTTTGAAATATTTTCAGCACGCAGAAAGGTTTCAATACCACCTTTATGGCAGGCAATTTTTCGTGCTTTGGAAATGCTGCGTAATTGTGGACAAGTTTGTTGACATCGCTCTTCTCGCTGACAGCAACGTGAATAAAATACACATCCAGATGAATCATTATGCAAAGGGGGTTCATTGGCAAAACCCCATAAATCCTTATATGAAAAGAACTCGGGTGATGCATTAATCAATCCTCGTGTATAACCATGCATGGGATTGGAAAGTACTTCTTGTGTTGGGCCGTCCTCGACAATTTGACCGGCATAAAGGGTGATCAGCCTGTCAGTCATGCGTTGAATTGCAGATAACTGATGAGAAATCATCAACATGGAAAATCCCTGTTTGTATTGCAGTTTTTTGATTAAACTCAGGATGTGATCACTGGTTTCAGGATCAAGTGCGCTGGTGGGTTCATCAATAATCAAGTATTCTGGTTTGCAAGACAGGGCCATTGCAATTAGCACCCGCTGCCGCATGCCACCAGATAGCTGATGCGGATATTGATAGATCAACTCAGGAGAAAGTCCCACCTGTTCCATCAAATGAATCACCCGCTCATGAATATCTTTCTTGCCAATGCAAATGTGTGTTTGAATCGGTTCTGCTATTTGTTCGCCAATGGTTAACACAGGGTTTAATGCATCAAGTGAATTCTGAAAAACAATGGCAATTTTTTTCCATCGATAGGCCTGCCATTCTTTCCGAGATAATGATAACAAATTTACTGAGTCACAATCAATGATGCCCTGGACCCTGGCATGAGTGAGAAGCCCCATAATTGCATGGGCAACAGAGGTTTTCCCACAGCCCGATTCACCCATAATCCCCACTGACTCATTTTTGTTTAATTTAAATGATATATCGTTGACCGCTTTGACTGACGAGAATTCAGAATGATAGGTTACTTTTAATTGTTTAATGGATATCATTTTTTGTTTCCTGGTATGAATCTATGCCCAAGCAATCGTTCCAGATCACGATTTATAAATGCCAGTGATAATACCATCATGGTCAGGGCCATCCAGGGAAATACCAGCCACCATTTCCAGTAGTTGGTATAGTATATGCCATGAAAACTGGTTGCATGGTGAATGATCATCCCCCAACTTTTTGAAGTTGGATCGCCAAGCCCTAAAAATGACAGCCCTGCTTCAGCAATAATGGCGCGTCCTGTCAGCCGAATCATACTGACACTCATGAGCGGGAATATATCTGGAAATAAGTGTTTACGCATAATATACCAGGATGTTGCCCCATGAATTTTGATATAGTGGACATATTCCTTTTCTTTAAGCATCAACACTTGGGATCGAACAATTCTTGCGGTATGTACCCATGAAAATAATGTTAACACAATAATAATATTCAATAGACCTGGACCGAAAAAAGCCGCTAAAACAATCATTACAGGCAAATCCGGCAAAACAATAAGGACATCAATGAGGCGCATCAAAATTTTATCAATGATACCGCCTTGATATCCTGAAAACATACCAATCAAGCCGCCACAAAACCCTGAAAGCAATGCTGTTCCAATGCCGATAATTAGGCTGATGCGTGTACCAAAACAAATCTGTGCCCATAAATCATGCCCTAAATCATCTGTGCCAAACCAATGATTCGCGTCTGGCGGCATCAACGCATTTCCTGATGATTGATTGGGCGGATAGATACTAATCAAAGGTGCCCCAACCGCAATGATCAAGGCAATGGATAGAAAAAGAATGCCTGCTTTGCCGGTCCAGGAAAAAAAATGCATGTAATTGCGTAATTGTTTCATCATAAAAAAAATTATTGGGCGACTTTCCACAGCATAATACCTTGAGAAACGAGTTTCTCTTTTCTGAATATGCCATCTGTGGATTGACTTTTTATTGCTTCTGTCACCTGTTTGTGAATGGTATCAGTTATGTCAATATAGTCTTCAAAAAAATACAGTACATCCTCAATAGCGCTATCAACCGGATCTTCACGTACATAAGTCCATTGTTCAAAATGAAGGCTTGGCTTATATCCCATTCCATAGATAACAGTAAATGGATAAATAATATCCCCGGGATTTGGCCCCAAAGGTTTTCCAACAATATCATGCCAAAGTTGTGCATAGCTTTCACGCCATCCTTGGCCTGAAAAACAACTCAAGTAACAGAATTTTTTTGAGGCACCAATCATTTTTTTTAACGTTTCAGGAGAATTAACCCCTGGTGTCATGGATGCAAATACGAGATCAAACTGTTTATCATATTGATCTTCATTGAGATGCACCGATTCCCAGGTTCGTTGATCAACTGATATATTGTTGATGTTGTTTTCATCCATTCGCTGCTTTAAAAGCATGACCATCTCTTTCGAAGGTTCTAAAGCTGTCACATGAGCAACTTCCTGAGCAAAAGATATGGCCCAATTACCAGGACCTGCGCCAATATCCAATACTTTCGTATCTTTTGTGAGGACGCCTTCATTTTTTAGCAATCTGATCGTATTTTGTTTTCTTTGAGTTGTCTCTGGCTCTGATGCCCGTTTTAAGAAACCTTTTGCCTTTTTATCCCATCGTTGTAAATGTCTTTGCGTGTCTTTCTCGTGTCGTTTTGGTGGATCATTTATGACTGACTGCCAGACATTTTCCCAAATATTCGTTTGATGGTTTTTTATTTGCATTACGATTATCCATTATTAAAAGGTTGCATTGCTTGTTCGTTCTAAAAAAAAAGCCACAAAGGAAAGTATAGATATTGAATTCTATAAAAACCTTCATGGCCTTTTTTTATTTCAATTAAAATGTTGTTAAAAAATAATACCTTCAGATATTGTTAATACTTAATATATCTAAAATTCATGTGATTGTCAATGGAAATGGTCAAAATAAAGTGTCCTTTCGGTAATCGTGCTTGACTGATTGAATGGCATAGCCGTCAGGTTAAGGCAAACTCGCTCCGATGCTCGTTCCCAGGCTCTGCCTGGGAACGTTTTCCGAGGTGGCTCTGCCACCTACGAACTGAACAGGCGGCAGAGCCGCCAAGAACACGTTCCCAGGCAGAGCCTGGGAACGAGCATCAGAGCGAGTTTGCCTTAGCCTGACGGCTATGGATTGAATGGGGCTTAAGTTTTTCGAGTCTTCTTAAGGGATAATATCCAAAGCACTGTAAATATGGTCCCCAAATATATCGACAACAGATGGATCCGCACCGATACCAACAGGTTCAACACTCACCTGAATGTGTTGATTTTCAAACAAATTTTGCCAAGAATCCTCGGGCCCGGTTAAGTCTTCAACAAAATGCCGCCCGGCAACAATCATAAATGGAACCAGCCTGACCTTTTTAAATCCGGCTTTTTGGATCTGATTGATACATGTCTGACAATCCCCCCAATCACCTTCCACAGCACCAACAAAGGCTCGATGTCCATATTGTTGAATCAACAAATGTTCAAAAGCAGGATAAACAGACCAGCAACAATGATCAGTGCCATGCCCCACCAGTATGACAGCTTCATCAGGATCTTTTTCAAAATAAGGTGCCAGTGCCTGAATTACTTTAACAAAATCATCAAACTCGCACAATAAGGAATGTCCAATACTGACTCGCAATGGTCCATTCAATACCTCATCTTTCAGGCGATAAAACTCATGCCCGCAAAGCATGGCATAAGATTGAACAACCGCCCATTGATGTCCTTGATTGGCAAGTTGATTTAAAACATCCTGGGGGGTTGGCAAATGAATATTTTGTTCTTCTAGCCGGGTTCGGACAACGCGTGATGTATACGCCCAGTATATATCGTTATATGGAAAGCGCTGTTTAAGCTGCGCATCAACCTGTTTATATGCGGATCGTGCCCGGGTTGTTGTCCCAAATGCAGCAATGATAACTGGATATTTCATGATTACTTATATTTCCTTTGTTAATACTATTTACAATGTTTCTGTTTTCCAACAATCTTTTTTTGCAAAAAAGGATTCCAAAAACAAATGATGTAAAGCATGTCCAGATTTATATATATTGATATGACCACAAACAGGTATGCCCAACAATGAGAAGTCACCAATGCAGTCCAATATTTTATGCCGCACAAATTCATTATCAAACCGAAGGCCACCTTCGTTTAGAATTTTATCTTGATCCACCACAATGGCATTATCCAAAGACCCCCCTTTTGCCAGGCCAAAATGACGCATCATATCCAGTTCATGAAGAAAACCAAAAGTTCGAGCAGGGGCTATTTCTGCAGCAAAGCGATTGGGGGTAACATCCAGGCTGTATTCCTGATAACCAATAAGCGGATGATTAAAATCAATTGCACAGGTAATTTTAAATCCATCATAAGGTTCCAGATAAACCCTTTTTTCCCCCTGTGTGATTTCAATAGGTTCTTTAATTGAAAAAACAATTTTTGCACTATCCTGTGAAACAATTTCTCCCTGTGCAATTAAATCCGAAAATTTAACCGCACTGCCATCCATAATGGGAACTTCATAAGCATCCATTTCTATAACAATATTATCAATGCCCATACCTGTCAGTGCCGCCATTAAATGCTCTGTTGTTGAAACAATGGCGCCATCAGCGCCCAATACAGTGGCAAGACTGGTATCCACAACGCGCTGGAAAATTGCTGTAATTTGCGGTCGCCCTGGCAAATCGGTCCGAACAAAAACGCGGCCTTGATTGGGTTTTCCAGGTTTGAGTGTTAGTGTAACTGTCTGTCCTGAGTGAAGTCCGACGCCCTGGCAGGAAACCGGTTTTGAAATTGTTTTTTGTTGTTTATCCATAATTGCTTTCTTTTTACAGACTGCCAATCAAGTTGACACTATCCCTATTATAGATATGGACATCATAGGAAAATGCCTTGCGGGAATGTTTCTCCAAAACCGCACAGAACTTGACTGAATGCTGGTCGATTTGTTCATATGTTACCCAATCGTCTTTTTGAACCACTTTCCAGTTGGTGGCATTGAATGAACAGATAATCTCAATAGTTACTGATACCGAACGTGTATTATTCAGCTTAATGCGATCCTGATAAAATTCTTCCCAGGATACAATATTGCCTTTGTTTCCAAACTGATAGTGGTCTGTCCGATTTTTCATTCGTATTTTCTCAACAGTGATCTGGTCTTGTGGTCCCAATGAAATTTCAACCTTTTTGCCCACTGGAATATCATCAAGATTTGACTGGCCTTCATATGAAAAATGTTGATTTTTATAGATATCTCGATAAATGCGTATCTTTCCCCCGGGAAGGGGCAAGTGTTGTTTTTGATCTGGATTTTGAAAGGTAACCAATCGAATCACTTTTTGCCCATATTTCTCAGGGTTAAAACGATAGACATTGGTAACTGGAATGGATTGATCTTGCAAGAACACGAGTTGCTTACCCCATCCGCTTTGAAGGGATTCCTTTCGATCAATTTCAAAAATGGCATATTCACTGGCTGTCCCAGCTTTGACTACATTGGGTGGTGGCTGCGCGCCAGAAGCTGCATCCATAGCGACTGCCATATTAAACAATGCTCTTCCTTGCTTTCTGACACGTTTGCGCGGCCTTTCCTGATTGGGACGACCATAGGGAGTTTTGTTACTGGCCAGATTTTCAATTGATTCCAACATGTTGACAGATCCCATGACAAGATAGATTTTAGCCTCTTCAAAGGACTCTCCGCTATGATTGTTCACACGAACATAGCCATTTAATTGCATTGATTTCTCATCTGTGGATAGTATTGCAGAATAATATGCCCGCCAATCCATCCCAGCTGTTAGATATCGCAATCTCATGGGAATAGATATTGCTTGAGTACTGTTTATTTTCCAGACTGCCAATTGGTTCATGTGTGCTGGAAAGGTCACATTTTCGACATGAATGCCATCTGTGATCGTTGCAGGCATCATATCAATACTACCTGGATCAATTTGGGTGTGGTCCCAGGAAAATTGAAGTTCATTGATTCCTTGTTTTAATGAAATGGATCGCGTTTCCTGTACAAGTGTCATGTCCGGGGACTTATAAAGGGTTAATTTTATACTATCTCTTGATGGCAATGTGACTAAATCAATCTTTGCCAATGTTGGAACAGATTTGATAATGAATATCATTAATATTGTGATGATGAATTTTTTCATATGTGCATTCCTCCTATATGCGACTCTGGAGGGTCGCAGTATGCATTCCCACGCTGGAACGTGTGAAAAGAGAAGGCAATAAAATAAACATGCCAGGAAAAATCGAAATATAATATGGATATCTTATATCAAAAATGCTGTAATAACGCAAGTTATGATCACACATTTCTTAGGGGGTACCAAATGTGTTGGTGCGCCGGATATAAGAAATGAAAACTTACCAATTGCAAGCGGTGCAATGGAAAGTGCAAGCCGACGAGTGATACATATTTGGTTAAAGAAAGGGGCAACTTACTTGGTATAAGAAAATGTGGAGGGAATGCTAATGTTAAAGCCTTACTTTAAATCCGGACGATGGGACATAGTGAAAAGATTGGCTTTATCATCAAAACATTTACTTTATGGATAGTCCGACTTTATGGAAATATGAGATCTGGTTCCTTAGTCATATCTTTTTTCTTTACACGCCTTTTGAAAACGATTAATATCTTTTTGGTACCGACGATCCAATGACGCAGCCTCTTGCTTCAATTTAAACGCTTCACAATAATTTTTCTTTTGATACAATATTTGCGCTCACACTCAAACATGATTCAGAATATATTGAGCCTCAGATCGCCTTCGTTTGCGTATGCCAAGCAATTGATGATTTTGTTGCATGTTTCTAATGATACGTGCTAATTTTTGCCATTCTTTATTCTGAATAATCTCTTTAAGTATTTCCAGATCTCTATTATAAGGACCTCTGTTATATGCAATTGACAGCATTACAGTCTGAACAACACCAGGTGTATCAGAATCAAGAAGTTTCGGAAAACGAGTGGTGATTTTTTTCCAGTATGGACACGCCACAAAAGGAAAAACATCCTTTGCTTGAGATCTTGTTATTCTGATATTACGAAATGTTGCATTTGCTTGACTGCGTAGATATTCATTGGCTGTGATGCCTTTTAACTTTAATGCCGCAATCTTTTCAACTTCAGCCATTTGTTCATGACTAAATATTTTTTGGTAGCACTTCTGAATCGAGGGATAATCGCAATGACCTAAATCAATACCTGGATCTAAGGTTATACCCGATAATCCCTTAGGCCAGTAGGGCTTTCCACAATGTCCTTCCTTGTTATGAACCCAGTTTAAATCTCCATGAAAATCAGTTAATTCTTCTGATATTTCTTCTGGTTGTGATTCTCTTTCAATATCATCTTCCAAAACGATGTATTTTTTGAAAACAAAACCTTCCTGGCCATCAATTTTTACGCGAAGCCACTTCGCAAACATTTCAATTATATCGACATGCATACCATGATGCAAATACAGAATAAGCTCACCACCTGGTTTTTTTCGTAAGCGCAAGTATGACGCATTTACAATTCCTTTTTTGACTTCCAGGGAAACGATATTATCAATAGGTACATGATGTTGGCTTGAATCAGTTTGATCTGCTTTCTCCCCTGGATCTTCAGTCATTTTGTTTATGCCTACCCTGTTATCATCAATATTTGGCATGATATAAGATTGATCTTTTGAAAATGTCCACCCTGATTTTCGACTCAAGTGGTTGTTATGTAAACTTGAAAATTCTTTAAATAGATCCCAGCTTAAATATGATTTAAATAATCGATTAAAAATATCCCACCTTGAACCAACAAGGCCTCTTAGTTTGTTACCCCATTTCATTTGTATTTCCTTTTTGGGAAATGATCAAAAAAAAAATCATGTCTCTTTTTTGATCATTCCTGATTGTAATTGTTGTTTTCTATACTTTAACCAGTTAATAATTTCCATTTTTCGAGAGATTTATCTGTCAAAATATCACTTCCAATATCCAATACATCCATAACCGATTTTAATGCGCCTCTGCCATCATCATCATTCTGACAGCTTTTAATTACTTTTTTGTATTCAGCGAAAGGGAGTTCCTTAGGCAGTTGAATATGGCTGAATGCTTCATCAACAATATTGTTGCGAACTTTTTTGATAAAATCATAGAAATCTTCAGGTCCTATATCCTCCTCAAACATGGGGGAAACAAACAGTGATTCCAGTTCATCTTTTCCAACGCATAAAATCTTTTTTATTGTATCAATCTCTTTTAGCTTTTCAGGCAATTTCATTGGAAGCATCTGATCAAATTTTTGAATCGATTTATTGATCGCCTTTGCAATTTTTGATGAATCACCTGAATTTTCAATGTAACCGAGTATTTTTTTCAGGTCTGACTCATCTATAAAAGAACCAGTTATTCTTTTTCGTAACAGATCAATGAATATGTCATTATTGTCCTGTTTAAATTTTGTGATGATTGAAAAAATTGATTTAATAATTGTTTTTCCATCAGCGCCTAATGATTGTGAAGCGTCTAAGTTCTTTTTTGCAGTTGTTAAGGCCTTTACAACCGGCCCTTCAAGCGTATAATCAATCATTTTTGACAATTTGTCAGCTGTATTAAGTGCTTCATCGTATTTCTGTTTCTTATAAAGATCTAACAGTGTATTGTTGAGGATTTGTATTTCTGTTTCTTCAACGTTTATTTCTTTTAACTTGATCATTTTTTTAGAAATATCTTGAATAGAATTGTTACAATCCATTTTGTTTTTTGTAATTGCTTCATGTTCAGTACTCTGTTGTGCCATTTGTGCTTTTTGAATGGCCTGGTCATACAATTTTTCAGCTTCATCTGGATTTTTCGCTTTCGCTTTATCAGCATCACTAATACATTTATTTGCTTGCTCGAGAAAATGATTTGACCCATTTACACCAGCAGTTTGAACTTTGTTAATTGTTTGCAAGGCTTCTTTTTCTTTATCAATTTTATTATTACGATCACTATTTTGCATCCTATCCATATAGTCTTTCAACTGGCCGCTGCTTTTTGCAAAGTAAAAGCCGAAAACAAGAGAGGCGGTGACTTTAATTGAATCGGGGATATCTTCGGGATAGTATATTATGATTGTGACGACCAGGATGAAAAAAATAGAAATTGCAAGAATGCCGCGAACAGTTCCCGCTGGTAGTCCAAATGTGTTGCTCATTACCTGTTGCATTAATAAATCTTCGTTTTTCAAATTAAATTTTAAAATGGTGTTACGTGCAATATATGTAAGTAAGAGCAGTGCTGCTATTATCAGAACAACTGGTATGATCACAATTAATTTATCAGCCAAAGGCAGTGGCAGTCTTTGCTCCATTTTATTTTGCAAGGACTGAATTGCTATTTTGTTCTGTTGAATTTCTTCTTTGTACTGTTTGTTTACTTGTTGTAATAGTTGGTTTTGCTGCTCAAGTTTTGTG
>Ga0272440_1003952_pt1 | contig 10817 bp, 2 predicted proteins | sample SSMMMBAug17_FD_192440 | JGI IMG/M metagenome (GOLD analysis project Ga0272440, IMG submission 192440) | Marine sediment archaeal communities from Little Sippewissett salt marsh, Falmouth, MA, United States - SSM-MMB-Aug17 | ecosystem: Environmental > Aquatic > Marine > Wetlands > Sediment ... | reverse complement strand
CCCTTTCACTAGAAGGAGATATTTGTGGTAATGAAAGTATCGGGCTAGAAGAAATTATTTATGGGATTCAACACGTTGGGAGATGATTACTTAGGAAGGAATGCTCTTATAATAAGTTTTCCATTTTGGCTGGAGTCCCAAATCTTTAGATTTGGGACTCCAATAAATGGGGAACATATTTTTCGAGCATTCCTTAGTATTTACAGTCATAAAAAATATGCCATTTCTAAAAAAAAGACAAAAAAGCTTCTGTTTTTTACCAAAGCAAGCTGGTTTATCACTATAATTGACTTAATTCATTTAAAATAAACATGACATCAACCAATCCAATTTTTCGATAACTTTCAATATTGCCAGATTCTTGTGTGCTTTCATTTAACGTAATTAATTTACTTGCTGCTTTCAGAGCAACGATTGCATCTTGGAGGTTGACGAGATTGTCACCATTGATATCTCCGGGTTTGAAAACTGTTAGTGGGTAGATTAGAGGATCAGATAATTCTTCAAGTCTATCGATTGCATGAAAAATCAGTTTATACGTACCTGTTTGATTTAAATTATAAAGGGATGTTTGGTATGTATCCTCTTCCTCTGTATCTGTCTGTGTCAGTATATGCCTGGGAAAATTAATTGTAGAGCAGCCTTTGTAGATATCATTTACCGGAGGAATAACTTGAACAAATACTTCCTTAATGAGAATACCAGAGCGGTACAAAGAAGCCTCTATTTGATAGTGATTTTTTGGAAGAGCTTCTACTATCAATTTTTTTATCATTGGAGGACCACACCAATGTCCATTTGAATTCAGGATAATTCTATCTGCATAGCCATTTTCTAAGGCATCATGATGATCATAAATACCATCTCCCGTGTCATCAAGTTGTGGTTCAGGATACCCCGTATTCAACGTGCACAAGCGAGCAAAATCAAAAGATTCTTTTAGTGTTTTACCCTGTTTAAGTTTTAAAAATAAGTACTTAGAAAATAGCAATTGACCCTGGCTATCTGAATTATACCTTTCATCTCCCGCACTGGCTAAAATAATTCTATGGTCTCCACTCAGTCCTTTAATGAAATTCCCTGAAAAGCAAGAATCAATAATTACAAATACCTCACAGTTTGTTTTTGTTTGTAACCAATCAAGGGCATCATCAATTTCGTAGGCAGATATAAAATGATCTATACCAGTAAGTTCCAATCGTGAATCGTCTCTACCTGGGGCATGAATATAAAAAATAAAGGGGTTGTTTTCATCAACAAATTTCTCAGCTTCCCTAATCGCATCAGTAATTTCAGAAGCAGTTGGTGTGCTATCATCAACAACATCATCTGGAATGTCATCATAATCAATTGAAATCTTATCAGATTGGATGTGATAGACTATTTGTTCATCTTGATATCCCATTGCTCGAAATTCTCTATAAACATAGATTGTTAATTGTTTGGCGATATTCCAATATGGATTAATACGATCCCCTCCACCGACAATTAATATATAGCCACCTGGATGATTTACCTTAAATGGTCCATAATGAATTGTTTCACTTTCATTTCCAGCATTATCGACAGATGCAATATGAACATAAAAGTTTTCACCATTGAGGAGAAGGGGGCTTGCTATTTGAAGATCCGATGTTTCAATTGTGTTATCAACAAAAGTAGTTTTTTCACGATTCCATTCATATGAATATCCGGCAATGCCACTATCATTATCTTCTCCTGGCAATAAGAGAACTGTAATTATTCCATTGCTCCAATATTCTAATCCAGGAAAAGTCATTGAGACCTGAGGCGGAGTGGGTGGTGTAATATCACCAGGATCTAAACATAATATTTCTAGACTGTATTGTTTGCTATCATATTCAGTAATTTGGGAGGCATCATGAACATGTACAATAAATTCAAACTTTCCACATTGTGTTGGAGCCCCCTCAAAATATAAGGTATTATTTTCTTGATAATAATTCATTCCATTTGGCAAAAATTTTTTATTTATAAACCAAAAATAAGGTTTTATTCCACCAGAAGAGTTTAGGAAATCAAAGTATTGGCTATGTTGCTCATTCGGTCTCATAAAACTGGTTATAATCTTTAAGTCTGCTATATTCGAAATAATAGAAAAACATTTTTCATCATATGAAATAAATCCTGATTGAGAACTTGCTCTGACACAAAAGCTTTGTGATGTTGAATTTTTATTAATCATACCTGAAATGGTACAGGTATTAGAGTTAAATTCTAAACCTCCAGGTAAATCTCCATCTATTAATTGACAGCTAACTGTGTCGTTATCATTATTAATTTCAATTGTCTGAGAATAAAATTCACCATATACTGCTCTGGGTAATTTCTCAGTTTGTATAGAAATTTCATCATGAACAACAATAGTTAGTGACCTTGAAATAGGTTCACCATAAATATTTGAATCAATAAGCTCGATATTCACAGGAAAAGTACCAGATACATTTGGCTTTCCTTGAATCCATAAACTCTCATCTTTAAAAAAACAGCTTAAACCATCTGGTAATTGATTTTCATGAATATTCCATTTATATGGCTGTTGCCCTGACAGAGCAAATATTTTGACCTTATATGATTTTCCTATTTTTGCGTCAGGTAAAGACTCAGGTTGAAGTAGTAATTTGTTTTCAACTACATTAATTGATCGATTAATTTCAATATTTGCAGGAATAGATTGACTATCTTTAACTATAATTGATATTTGCGCATTTCTTGTCAATTCAGTTGGAATACCACTAATTCCCCAAAAATCATTTTGTTTAATTAACGCCAGGCCTTTTGGAAGCTTTCCAGATTGAATCGTACAGGTAAAAGGAGAAATGCCGCCTAAAATTTCAAGATTATGATAAAAAGATTCATTAAGTGTTGCATATAAAGATTGTTGTTCCGAAATATTCATTTGTTCCAGGATATGCCAAAAGAATTCTTTTTGGCATATCTCATCATTGCTATCAGTTACCTGAAGTGTAAATTGGAAGTTACCCGCTTCTTTTGGCGTTTGTGATAGTTTTACAGTCTTTTCTGTATTAATAAGGTGCACTCCAGTTGGTAAAGTGCCATCAATAATTGTGAAAGTATAAGGGGCTGCACCACCGACTAACTGAATGGTGTAATGACCATTATTATTTAATGGTTCATTCTGAATCGCTGATGGTAGGACATTGTTTGTGGTAATGAGAAAACCTTCATTAATAGTGATCGTTATAATGTCTTCAAGATGCTGAGAGATTGGAAAAAAGCTATCTTTAACCATTAATTTTATATCCATTCGGCCTGGTTCCAATGCTTTTCCATGGATAATCCCTGTTGATGGATCAATCGCTAAATTTTTTGGAAGATACTCTGGACATTGGAATGTATATGGGGGAACACCGCCTGAAACCCTGATATTTTCATTATAATCAAAGCCTAAATGCCCTGTTTGGAGTACAGGTCTTATAATTTTTAGCTGATCTACTGTATGAAAAAGAAAATTTTTTTCAGCATGATGGCCATCACTATCTCTAACTCTGACATTGATTACACATTTTTCTGCTTCTTTGGGAATCCCATAGAAGTCACCACTAAATTTATCAAGAATCATGCCTTTTGGCAAAATATTTGACGTAATATCCCATAAATATTGACTTTTTAAACCACCAGAAACATTTAATCTTGTTTTGAAAAAATAGCCTACCAAAGCATTCGGCAATTTTTCATTGGTGATGGATAATCGATCTACAACTTCAATTGAAAAATTTTGTTCTGTCGTTTGTCCCTCAGTATCGGTTACTTTGATAACAAAAGAAGCTTTACCAATTTTATCTGGTATTCCTTCAAGTCTACCATTATCCATTAATGTGATACCTGATGGCAGATTTCCATTAAGTAGAGTAAATGTGTATGGTGCTTTACCGCCTGAAACTATGATTTCTTTTTGATATGATGTCTCAATAACGATACTTTTCAAAAAAGATGGGGACAAAAAGAATAATTTATTCAGAAATGGTTCTGATTTATTATGTTGATTATCAGTAAAGATTTCATCAGAAATCTCATAGGGTTGGTGCATAGAGAAAGATCTTTTTTCGTCATTACCCATAATTTTTAGACAAAGAGTAACCTCTTTTTTCCAGGAAATCTGTGAACTATCGGTAACTTGAAATGTAATTTCGCAATCGTCAGGTTGTTCTAGTGGGGTTCCAATAATACACCACACTTCATTTTCCTGTTCTAATTTCAGTCCTTTTGGAAGAGTACCTTTTATAATATCCCAATAATATGGTGGTACACCGGATTCAGTTAATAGTATTTCTTGATATGGTTCATAAAGAACAGCATTTGAAAGTGAATTAGTTAAAATACTTAATTCCGGAATAATATACCAAAAAAAATTTTTTTGTATAGTGTCACCTGTTGCGTCAGTAGCTTGAAGTGTGAACATATGGGAACCACACGACATAGGTGAACGGCTCAATTCAATGCCAAAAAACAGTTTTGTTATCTTTACGCCAAAAGGCAAAGCTCCTTCTACAATATGAAATGTATATGGTGATAATCCTCCCTTTACTGTAATATAATAATCGATTCCTGTTTCGCTCAATGGCATATTACAATACGCATCGGGCAAAACATTGAGTGTTTCAAAAATAAATTGTTCATCAATAATCAAAATTATTTCTTCTTCATCTATTTGCGGGTTTGGGTAACAGCAATCTTTTACTGATACATTTAACTGAATCTTTACAGTATCAATTGGAATGCCATCAATCATTCCAGAAACAGGGTCAAAAGAAAGCCCAGTGGGAAGATTGTCTGAAAGAGTAAAGGTATATGGTTTTATACCACCTGTTACTAAAATAGACTCATGAAACTCATGGTAAATAAGACCAGGTCCTAATGTGTGGCTCCTGATTTGTAATGGTTCGACTGAATCAAAAACGAATGTTTTTTTTGCACTATGTCCGCAAGAATCCACAACCTTAAATGTGACAGGTAGTTTTTCTTTCTCTTTTGGAACACCGGATAATACCCCACTTTTTTTATCCAATATCATATTTCTGGGTATATCTTCTGATACGATTTCCCATTGATACTTTCCATAAGCCCCACCACTTGCTTCCAATTTCATATTGTAAGTATAATCAACAACAGCATGGTGTAATCTGTCTGTTTTTATTTGAATTTCATCAACTATTTCTAGTATAAGGTTTTCTTTAATCGTTCGCCCTTCGTCATCAATAACCTGAACAGTGATACATGTTGAACCCATTTTTTCAGGAATTCCCTCCATAAGTCCAGTTTCTGTTAATATAACTCCTTCTGGTAATGTTCCACTATATATTTCAAAAAAATATGGTCGCTTTCCTCCATTAACGCTAGTAGTTTTTCTAAAAGGAGCTCCAACAGTTAAGCAGATGAAAGGTGATGATGATAATTTAAATTCATGATAAGTATTAATTGAATATTGTTTCTTTTTTATCATATCATTTTGATCTCTTACTGTAACAGTGAATGAATACATATCGCTATCTTCTAAAGGATTAATCATACCAAAAATTGATCCAGTATCTTGGGCTAACAACAATCCATTGGGTAAATTGCCTTCATACGAAAATGTATATGGCTGACATCCACCATTAACATCAATGGAGTTCCAATATTGTTTTCCTATTATCGCTGATGGTAAAAGTGTGTCAGTAGAAAAATTAATGTCAATATCCGGACACATACAGACATCGATGTAATAATCATGATTTGAATTAACATCTACACTTACATTTTTTTTCAAGAAATTATTTTTCGAAAAAATGAGATCATACTTCCCAGGGTTTAAATTACGAATTTCAAATTCACCCTGGCAATTTGTAGCTGTATGAATGTCACCATTTTCAGTTGAAATACTGACATTTGTTATCAATGTGTTTGATCCGCATTGTGATATTTTACCATAGATTTTGTGATTATCGGCTATCATCTCATTTATTTGTTCTGTTGTTTTATTGATTGTTTGTTTTTTTAATGATTGACCTTGAATCATGGCATCATAACTTATATAAAGATCTTGAATAGTATCTGATAAAAAACTACCTGTAGAAGATCTTAAGCCACTATTTATGGTATAAATTTGGGGATCGGAATTTTCTCCCAGTCTGTTTGTTGCATTGAAAACAATTTTGTATTCACCTGATTGTGCTATATCTGTGATAATATTTTCAAATTCTTGTTCTGATGTTGTATGTAATGGAACATGCTCTAGGTATATTATGCCGCAGTCATTCAGAATATCATTATTTGGAGGAATGATCTGAGCAAAAACATCAGTAATCTTTAAATCGCTTTCATATAATAATACATTTGCTTGATAACTGGTTTGATCGTTCTGAGTAACTGTAATATTTTTAAATTCTGGTTTTTTAGCGAAGCTGCCATTGTAATCTAATACAATTTTATCTGCCTTTCCATCTGGAAGACCATCTAGTTCATTGACAATACCATCACCAGTATCATCCATTTTGGGCTCTGGAAAACCTATATTTTTCATGCACATATGTGCAAAGGAGAAAGCTTCTCGTAAGGTTTTATTTGGTTCGCGCAATTTAGCAAACATATAACGTGAAAAAGCAATGTGCCCCTGGCTATCTGTGTTGTAGCGTTGATTATCAGCACTCGTAATAATGACGCGATTTTCCCCTGCAAGAGGTTCAATAAAAGTACCTGAAAAACAGGACTCTACAATGACAATCACTTCACAGTTGGTTCTTGTTTGAAGCCAATCCAATGCAACATCAATCTCTTGAGCAGTGATATAATCATCCATACCTCCCACACGCAAGCGAGCATCATTTGTACCATATCCTTGTAAATAAAGAATATATCTATTGTATTCATCGACTTTGCTTTCTCCCGCCCGGATGGCGTTACCAATTTCATTTACTGTGGGAGTGGAATCATCGATAATGTCATCGGGTACTTCATCAAAATCAATTGAGATCATCTGAGATTGTATATGAAAATCAATCTGATAATCTTGATACCCCATTGCTCGGAAATTTCGATAAGCATTAACAGTCAATACCTTTGTAATATTCCAAAAGGGATCACTGCTTTCACCACCGCCAACTATCAGAATATGGCCATGAGGCTGACTCACTTTAAAAGGGCCAAAATGAACAGTATCACTTTTATTTCCAACATTATCCACTGTTGCCACATGCAAATAGATATTTTCACCATACCGCAGTAAATCACTGGTAATGATCGTATCAGTTGTTTCCACTGTATTATCTACATCAGTTGTTTTGTTGTGATTCCATTCGTATGAGTAACCACTGACACCACTGTCTGCATCTGTACCAGGGATTAACTGAACTGTTATAATACCATTGCTCCATTGATCTGTTTCAGGAAACGAAATTTTCATATTAGGAGGTTCAGGTCGTATGATATCAGCAGATTCTTCATCCGCACAATAGATCCTTAATTGATAATCCTTCATTCTTGAACTGCGCACAAATGATGAATCTATAATTTTAATATCAAACTCAAACAGGCCACATTGCTCAGGTATACCCTCAAAATACAAGGCATCCCTCTCTTGATAATAGTCAATGCCCTTTGGCAAGTAACCGCCGCTAATAAACCAATGATATATTTTTGTTCCTCCTCGGGCTTCAAGGGAATGAAAATATTCTTCAAATTGATATCCTTTTTTCATAAAACCTGTTTTAATAATGAGATTTGGATCTTCCTGTATAATGATAGCAAAACATCTCTCGTCAAGTGAACCAAATTTTCCGGGTTTGATGGCTTTTATACAAAAAGATTCGGAATGGGCATCTTCAGTGGGGGTACCAGAAATAGTACATGTTTGTGAATTCAATTCAAGGCCTTTCGGAAGATGGCCATAAGTTAAATTACAGAAAACTGTATCATCTTTATTTAATATTTCAAGTGCTTGTGAATAGAACGTAAAACGTGAAGTTTCAACAAAAGATTCTGCTACAATGGTTATGATATCATGAATTTTAATATTAAAAGATTTTGAAACTGGTGTGCTGTATTCATCATCATCTGCAACCATAAAAGAGATTGGGTAGTTACCTGAGACTTTAGGTCTACCCAGAATGCAGACATCTTGATTTCTGACAGTCCATGAAAGACCATAAGGGAGGCTTCCGCTGGTAAGAGTCCATTTATATGGTTCTTTACCCAGTGCAGCATTAATTTGACACAAATAAGCAGCACCAACTTTACCAGCAGGTAAGGAACTGGTGGTGATAATCAAGTCATTTGAAATGATACTTAGTGATAGGGTGATATATTTGATAAAAGGCTCAACTGGATTACTATCTGATACCTTAAATGTAAATTCCATATAGTTAACTCTTTTACGCGGTATTCCATCTATGAACCATATATCATTTTCTTGTTTCAAACTAAGTCCATCCGGCAGTTGACCATCATAAATTTCCCATATGTAGGGTGGGGTTCCAAATTCAGCAACCAATTCTTGTTGATAAGGTACATTCATAAACGCATTTGGAATTGCTTTGGTTACAATTTTCATTTCAGGAATAATATGCCAAATAAATGTTTTATTTATAATTCTTCCTACTGAATCAGTGGCTTCAAGTGTAAACTGATAAATGCCACTCGTGATCGGTGTTCGAATTAATTCTACTCCCTGACCAACATTGATGTCTATACCTGGTGGAAGTGCACCATCAATAATTTCAAATGTAAATGGTGTAATGCCTCCATCTACTGAAATAATAAAGTCATCAACCTCACTTAAAGGTACATTTTGAAAAGCATCTGGCAAGATACTATTTGTTGTAAACCAGAAATCTTCATAAATATGCCAAATAAATGTTTTATTTGTAATTCCTCCTACTGAATCAGTGGCTTCAAGTGTAAACTTATAAGTGCCACTCGTGATCGGTGTTCGAATTAATTCTACTCCCTGACCAACATTGAAGTCTATACCTGGTGGAAGTGCACCATCAATAATTTCAAATGTAAATGGTCCAATACCTCCACTCAGTGAAATGCCAAAATCACCAATTTTCCATAAAGGTTTATTTTGAAGTGCATCTGGCAAAACACTATTTGTTGTAAACCTGAATTCTTTATTAATGACAACCCTTACCTTTTCTTCCACATGTTGAGGCGTTACAAGATAGTTATCTTGAACGTTCACTAATATTTCAACATATTCACAGTAAGAAGGTATCCCTTCAATAATACCAGTTACAGGATCTAATGTAAGCCCCTCTGGAAGATTATCCGAACAGCTAAACGTATATGGCCCTACACCACCTGAAATTTGAATCAATTCGCTGTATTCTTCGCCCACAAGCCCGGATGGCATTACAAGACTCTTTATTTGTAATGGTTCAATAATTCTAAAAGGGAAACGTTTGGTTGATGTATGCGCATCTGTGTCCTGAACCACCACAGTTATCATATATTTTCCACTTTTTTGTGGAATACCTGAAAAAATACCACTTTGGGAATCAAGTTGCATTCCCTCTGGAGTATTATTGGAAACAATTTCCCACTTATAATCTCCTTTGGAGCCACCTGTGGCAAAGATCTGCTGATTGTACATTGTTCCAGCAATGGCGTTATCTAAGGCCTCTGTTTTCATCATTAATTGTTCAACAAAGTCAATTGTAAACTCTTTTTGTACTGTCTGGCCTTTATGATCATTAACCCGAACAGAAAAAGTTGCACTACTAATTTTTTGTGCGATGCCTGAAAGAAAACCATCCTCAGTAAGCTTTATGCCTTCAGGTAAATGACTGTCCTGTATTTGATAGATATAAGGGGACAATCCACCAGTTACAGATATCTTTTTTTGTATTGGGAAACCAACGAAATGACTTCTTAATTGTGCTTCAGTTTGAAAAAACAAATCGTTATATGTTTCTTTTTCTTGAGCAAATATAAACCCTGAATATAATGATAGTATTATTAAAAAAAATCTTTTTGTCATTCCTTCTTTCAAAAGTTCCTCCTTTTTCCAAGGTCCTGTAACACATAACAGTATCTGACAAATCAATCTTTACCTGAGTATTCATTCCACTTTATTTTGTCAGGATCTTTCTGAGACAATTGCGGATAGCAATTCATGATAAGGTCTGTTTAACCATTTATTTTTTTTAATTCTTTGAACGTTTTGCTGTAAATTATAAGAGCAAACTGAAACATTCTGATCTTGATCATGGTTTCGGCCAAAAGGGATCGTTGACGTGACCACATTGTAGGGGCGAACCTTGTGTTTGACTGAAAAGAATAGTTTCTTTCGTTTGAGTCAAAATGCGTTTGATGCAATCATCTCCAATATGCCGGTAAGCAGTTCTCCTGATTGTTGCATAATTGATTTTCCGTGCAAAGACATTTTTCCGCCATCGTTTCGCAGGATGCCAGATTGTTGAATGAGTGCGGCACCAGAAAACAGTTTGACATAGAGCTGGTCTTCAGTATAAACATCCAAAATCGGCTCAGGGTAGTTCTCTTTTAACAAAAAGTGGTCATAGGCAAAAGCATGTTGAATGCAAAACCCTTTGCATTCAAAAGCATACACTCGAAATTCAAAAAATATCTTTTAAAAAATCCGCTAAAAATGAACAATCAACGAAGAATAAATTGTATGTTCATCAACATCCTGAGAAAAAGGAGTTTCTTCCATAGCAGATTCACCAACGTCATTCCCAAATCGATATTGATAGGCAATATCAAATATCATACTTTTTATCTGATAAATTTTATCTTTAAACTCATAAGCATAACCACTTCCAAGAGTTAATCCA
>Ga0272440_1003951_pt1 | contig 10819 bp, 6 predicted proteins | sample SSMMMBAug17_FD_192440 | JGI IMG/M metagenome (GOLD analysis project Ga0272440, IMG submission 192440) | Marine sediment archaeal communities from Little Sippewissett salt marsh, Falmouth, MA, United States - SSM-MMB-Aug17 | ecosystem: Environmental > Aquatic > Marine > Wetlands > Sediment ... | reverse complement strand
CGAACCTATGGTCGAGAATAAATATATATATAAATCGTTCGCCTTCGGGCATAGGTTCGATATCGGTTTTTGTTCGAGGCCGAACACAAGGTTCGCCCCTACATTTGAATACGCCCATCCAAGTGCAAACAATATACACACCCCCAAAAAAAATTAGAGAAACTGGCCTAACACAACAGGAACATTATTAAAAAACCGATTCAGTTCCACTTCAAATATATCCAATTTTGAGTTTATTGAATCATCTTTATCTTTAATCGCCCTTTCAAAGTCAAGTGCTGCCTCACTGAGGATTTCAGCCCCATAACCTGCAGCAAGTCCTTTTATGGTATGGGCTTCTCGTTCAGCACTTTTTAAATCATTATTTGCAATAAAATTTCTTAAAACCTTTCCATATTCACCATACTGTTTTTCAAATTTTGAAACCATCTTTATCAAAAAATCCTTTTTGTTTTGGAATTTATTCATCGCAGTTTCTAAATTCATAACTTTCAACTGATTATTCTCGGAAGTCTCCTCTAGGTTGTCTGTATCTCCTAATCCTTCAGGTGACTCTACAGGCGTTTTTTTCTGAATCCCCTTTTTTCCAGCCCTTTCATCAGTCACATAATTACTATCCCCTTTGGCGATCCACTTTTTTAACATAAGATGAAGATCATCTAAATCGAAGGGTTTTGCAATATGACTATTCATACCCACGGCTAAACATTTCTGAATATCGCTTTTAAAAGCGTTAGCTGTCATCGCAATAATCGGTAAGTCGTTATTCACCTCATCACTTCTAATCAGTTTTACAGCTTCATAACCATCCATAACAGGCATCTGAATATCCATTAAGACGAGATCATAATAGTTTTGCGGATGGCTTTGAACCATCTCCACAGCCTCTTTTCCATTGGAAGCAACTTCGACAGTAGCATGGGTCATTTGAATTGATTCAAGTGCGATTTCCTGATTAATTTCATTATCCTCAACAAGCAGAACACGTTTGTCCGATAAATCCAATTTTTCTTCTTCTAGTGTATTCTTTGAAATGTTTTCAATACATTTTTTTACCTCCAAGACAGAAAGAATATTATTGAGAAGTTCCGATTGATCAATCGGTTTCGTCATTAGAATATCAATACCCAATTCTTTTGCCTCTCCCGACAGTGAGGCCACATCATAATTACTCATTAAAATATATTTGGGTTTTTTAACGACTTGATCGCTTTCATTAATCATACGTATCGTATCCAGCCCATTCATATCAGGTATTCTCCAATCAATAATCAGCAAGTCATAGTTCTCTTTTCTTTTTGTCAATTCTTCAACAGCCGCTTTGGATCTATTAAAAGAGGTAATGGTAAGCGGATATTGATTTAAAATGCCCTCCAAATGTTCCAGGGTATAATCATTATCATCAACAATTAACACCTTTTTGCCTCTCAAATCTTCTACAGCAATACGCCGATTCAATGCATTCTTATCCGCCTTTGTAAAGGGGATATTAAAATAAAAATGACTCCCCTTACCGAGCTCACTTTGCACCCAAATTTTACCGCCCATCAACTCCACCAATTTTTTGGTAATTGGCAATCCCAGACCCGTCCCACCATGTTTTCGGGTCGTTGAGCTGTCCAGTTGTTCAAAGTCGGTAAAAAGTTTGCTCAAATTCTCCTTAGAAATCCCTTTACCGGTATCCCTAACGCAAAATTTTAGTAGAACAGAGGTGTCATCAGTATTTTCAACATCTATATCCAATAAGATACTTCCTTTTTCGGTAAACTTAATAGCATTACTCACCAGATTTGTAAAAACCTGGTTCAACCTTAAAGGGTCCCCAATCAGGGGGGTCTTTTCATAGTAATAATTGTTAATAATTAAGGAAAGACCTTTTTCTTTTGCACTAAACAGAAAAATGTTTTTTGTCTTCTCCAAAGAAACATCTAGATCAAAGGGAATTTTTTCAATATCCAGTTTGCCTGCTTCGATTTTAGAAAAATCTAAAATATCATTAATTAGTCCCAAAAGGAGTTTCGCTGATCCAAGAATTTTATCACCATAATCCTGCTGCTTTTCGGTAAGGTCAGTCTTTAATAAGAGGGAAGACATTCCAATGACCGCATTCATCGGCGTTCTAATTTCATGGCTCATATTCGCTAAAAAGGCGGATTTAGATTCATTGGCCTTAAGAGCCTTACTTTGAGCAATTTCAAGGCTTTTCATCGTATCTGTCATATCGTCCATGTTTACTTTGAGTTTTTCTGTCATTTCATCAAAGACCCGACCCAAATCCCCTAATTCATCTTTAGTCTTAATGTTACATTTAGCATCTAAATCTCCTTGTTGAACCTGAATGGCTGCACTGGAAAGCTTTCTAACAGGTACAAGAATCCATTTCTTCAGAAACAAAAACCCCACAATCATGGATAAAAGGATGATTACAAAAGTGGTGATAAGAATATTGTTCCTGATGGCAATATTGGTTCGGTCGAGCTCATCGAAATAAGCGGATGAGGCAAGGAACCAGTCAAACTTATCATGATATTTTACCCAGGCGATCTTTTCATAAATATAATTATTCATATCTGTCGGCTTGTCCCATAGATAAAGAAGCTCCCCGTTACCCTGAATTGCCTTCTCTTTGAGTTCTCCACAAATGGGTTGTTTTGTAGATGGATTAATAAGATTCGAAAAATTGCTCCCTTCAATATTACTGCTGGGATGGATGATCATATTGCATTTCGAATCAAAAATATACATATATCCGGTTTCACCAATTTTTGTTTCGGACAGGACCATTCTGAGTTGCTCGTTAAAAAAATCTTTTCTTGCCTTGATTTCGTCGTTAATATCGTCGATATAAACACCTGTTACAATGACCCATTCCCATTCTGGAAAATGTTTAAAATAAACCAGTTTTTCAGAAGGCGAATCACTGTCCAGACGTTGCCACCAGTACGTATAAAACCCTTCTTGTAGAGACCTTGCTTTTTTCACAATAGTGGGTATCAACAATGACCCGTAAATATCCTTAATTTCAGATAGGTTTTTTTGATTGAGTTCAGGGTCGGGATGAGAGAGAAGGTTGAAGTTGTAATCTGCAATAAAAATATAGTCGTTATTGGCATGCCTGAATTTACGCGTTAACTCTAGAATATGCTTTTTGATAATTTTCTGATCAAAATGATTTTGCTCCGCCAACATCATCATAGATTCGATTTGGAAAAAATAAGTATCAACGCTTGTTTTTATCCTTTGTTTGTGGGCATTTAAAGAGATATTCTCAAACTCTTTTAGGCCATCACTAAAATTTTCCACCAGTAAGTCAATTTTTAGAATGGCCGCCTGGCCGATCTCTTTTTCCAGGCCGATCAATTTATCTTTAATATCGGGAAGGGTAAAAAGAATGGTTGATATTAAAAAAAAGAAAAAAATCAAAAAAAGGATTAACGATAAACGATGAGATATCGTCACTCTAAACATATTAAATCTCCTTAACCACAGACACAAGAATACTTATTTGATTTTGTATCTGGTATTTCTCCGGCCGTAATACTAAACAAAATTCACAAAATTGTTGTTAAATATTGAAATCAATTCATTTTTTTTCCTAAAAAAAATTATGAACCGACTTTTACTGAAGCCAACAATTTTAAAATAAATATTGATTGTTGAGGTTAAGCTAAAATATCATTTCAATAATGTTAAGGAACTATCGAAAAATAAGTTTCCCATTTTAAATGTTCGTATTGAGTTTACGTACCGTAGTACAGCTCGGCAGAAATAATGCCCTCGGTTTTTAAAATCGTTGTAAAAATGTCATATTCGGCAAAGCCAAGAGGGAAAAGGAGTGGTTCAAGATCAGCCCCGTTGTCGCGATTGGGTTAATAAATATACAACCATAAATGGCAACACTTATGGCGACAAGTTTTATCTGGCAAAATTATCAACGTCATGATATCCAAAGAAACGATCTCAAACAATATATTTATTCTGGCAAATATCTTGCTTCATGTAAGTTTGTTTGAGTTTGAATACGATATTTATTAATTTTCAAACTTCATAAGAAAAAGATAACCATCATTATTCATAGGAAAAAATATAATTTAGGAGAAATAGCGTATGCAGAAACTTCAACATAATCAAAAATTTATATTTATCATATTTTTTTCACAAATGTTTGTTATAATTGCATCACAACATGCTTTTGCAGATGATACTATCATCTGGGTAAATGACAATCTTGCTCCAGCTTTTATTTCTAAAGGTCCGGACAAAGGTAAGGGCATTGTTGATGGCGTTGTTGAAATATATAAAAAACATCTTCCAGAATATAAACATCAGCACTTGGAAGCGAATATGCCAAGGATTCTCGATTTAATGCACAAAGGGGCAAATGTTTGTTACGCTGGTTTTTTTCGAACATCAGAACGTGAGAAATTTGTATCTTTTTCAATTCCAAATTTAATCAACTACATGGGTGTAATTGTCATCAAAAAAAACAGCCGATTATCAATCTTTAATAATCACAACACATTATCTTTGAAAAAGTTATTAAAACAAAAGCAAATTAAAGCAGGACTGACCCAAGGGCGTTCATATGGGAGTATCATAGATAGCATACTAAAAAATCATGAAAATAAAAGCGATCATATTTTATTTAGAGCTGGAGAAGATTCTTTACAAGGCTTGCTTAAAATGCTCTATACTGAAAGGATTGATTACACAATCGGCTCTCCTTGGGAAATACCTTATATTTCCAAACAAATCGGCAAATCTAACAAATTTCGGACAATTTTTATCCAAGAAGGCAAAGATAAACGCTGGATAAAGAATTATATTGGATGTCCAAAAAATAAATGGGGACAGAATTTGATTCAAAAAATTAATAAAATATTACTTCAAGTCAGAACATCGAAAGATCATATGTATCACCAACTGAAATGGTTTCCCAAAGAGATGGAGAAAGAGATTCGCAATGCTTTCATGCTTCAAATTAATTCCATTAAACAGTAAGATGAAAACCAAAAATGAGATCTTCCTCAAAAATTAGTATACGAAAACGATTTATTTTTGGCTTAACCAATATAATCACTCTTATAATGATATTCTTTTCAATTGTTAATATTTATTATAATGTTACAGCGCTTGAAAAAGAATTTCATAATCTTATAACCAAAACTTCACAATTATCTGCAAACAGTTTACCCACTGCCCTTTGGCAATTCAATTATACATATGTGAGTGATTTTGTAGCATCCATATTTCTTTATGAAGATATTGTTTTCGTTAAAGTTCTTTCTGGTAACAAAATTGCTGCTAAAAAGTTTAGAAATTCAGAACATCAAACAAAAGACTTTTCATTTTATCAAAACTCATCAAAATATCTCATAAAAGAAACCCAGATTAAATATAACAGTATTGATATTGGTATCGTTCAAATCGCAGTGACATCAGAACGAATTATGAGAACTGTCATACGTACAATAATCGTCAATTTATTCCTTCTCGTCTTTATTGTAGCTGCTATTATTGTTGTCAATTACTATATGACCAACAAATTTATTTTCATACCTTTATCAAAACTGAAAAATTCATCTATGCTGATTGCTGATGGTAACTTAGATACAGAAATTGATACAAGTGCTGAAGATGAAATAGGTCATCTTGCTTCAACCTTTAAGCAAATGATAGAAAATATCAAACAAATTACAGCGTCAAGAGACGAGTTAAATCGTGAAATATCAGAACGTAAGCTCACAGAAAAAGCACTTCAAGAAAGCGAGGCAAGATATAGAGGTATTTTTGAAAACTCAAAACTTGGTATTGCTGTGTATCAAGCGGTTAATGATGGTGAAGATTTCATATTTCTTGATTTTAATAAAGGTGGCGAAGAGATAGAAAATATTTGTCGTGAACAAGTTGTTGGCAACAGCATACTAAAAATGTTTCCTGGCGTTAAAACCTTTGGTTTGTTTGATGTTCTTCAGCGCGTATATAAAACTGGCACATCTGAAAAACATCCAATAACGATATACTCAGATAGTAGAATACAAGGTTGGAGAGAAAATTTCATTTACAAATTACCCACTGGAGAAGTTATTGCGATTTATAGTGATGAGACTGAACGAAAAAAAATGGAAGAACAAATCCAGCACGCTCACAAAATGGAAGCCATTGGCACGCTCGCTGGCGGTATAGCCCATGATTTTAACAACATGCTTGGTGTTATTACTGGTAACATATCATACATTCTATCCAATATTAATGAGGAGGATGAATTTTTTGAAGTTATTTCAGACATTCATAATGGTGCGAAACATGCACAATCCCTTACACAGCAACTTCTTACCTTTGCCAAAGGTGGCGCGCCAATTAAAAAAGTTACCCATATTAATCAATTAATAAAAGAATCATCGGAATTCGTCCTCAGTGGTGCCAAAGCGGTTTGTGATTTTCAACTTTCAAAAGATTTATGGGCAACTGAGGTAGATGAAGGCCAAATAAATCAGGTAATCAGTAATATCGTCATCAATGCAAATCAAGCCATGGCTGATGGCGGTGTGATCAGCATTGGAACTGTAAACATTCTTATTGGAAAGGACAGTATCTTGCCAATACTTGAAGGACGATATATCAAGGTTTCCATTGCGGATACTGGAACAGGGATTTCTGAAAAGCATTTATCAAAAATTTTCGATCCCTATTTCACGACAAAAGAAAAAGGAAGCGGGCTTGGACTTGCTACTGCATATTCAATCATTAAAAAGCATGATGGACATATCGAAGCTTATCCTTTGGAAAATAAGGGGACTGTATTTAATATATTTCTTCCAGCATCCTCAAAGGATGTCGTTGAAATAAAGAAAATAGAAGAATCTACACACACTGGTAAAGGCAAAGTTTTGGTCATGGATGATCAAGAGCCAATTTTAAAGATGGTTGGAAGAATGCTAAACAAAATGGGGTATGAAGCGGCATTTGCTTTTCATGGTAATCAGGCCATTGAGATGTATCAACAATCATATGAATCCAATGATCCATTTGATTTTGTCATTCTTGACATTACTGTTCCTGGAGGATTGGGAGGGGTTTCAACAATTCCTGAGTTAAAGAAAATAGATCCAAAAGTAAAAGCCATTGTTTCCTCTGGATACTCCAATGATCCCATTATGGCAAATTTTGAGGATTATGGCTTTTGTGGCGTTATTCCAAAACCATATACCAAAAAACAATTGGCTGAAATTTTGAATATGGTTTTAAATAATAATGCTTGATAGGGGCATATGTAGCGGTTGGGGGAAGAACTATTCCAAGCGCTGAAAGCGCGAATTAATATAGCCCAGGGCGAAGCCCTGGGTAACGTTTTACAAGAATTTTAGCCCTGAAAGGGCGTTACATGTTTTATTTGATCTGACTGACTTTTTATGTAGCGCCCTTTCAGGGCTAAAAACAAGGCGATCATTTACCCAGGGCGTTGCCCTGGGCTGGTATGTTGCCGCCCTTTCAGGGCTAAGAAAAATAAAGTCTTTTTGGGAATGCAACTGGCAATTTGGGTTACACTCAAATCATTTTTGTGTCCAGTTATGCTCTAATATCAGTAATGATAACAGATCGGTTATCTGATTTCTACCCTTCATCATCATCATCTTCTTCTTCATCCCAATCGTCTGGATACATCCATTTTCGTCGTTTCATCCGAATAAATCCATAAATACTGACAAGCGCCATCCCCACAAAAAGAAAAGTATACAAATTGTTAATGAGAAAAAGGATCCAGGAAAAAAACTGGGTTTGTGAGCGAACCCATTCTGTTTCCAGATCACGAAAGGATTTTTGGTAGGTAAAATTAAATGCATCATACAGAGAGCTTCCGCGTTTATATTCATTTAAAAAGTGCATAAAGTTGGGTTTTCCATATCGATTAACCAAATAGATCACAAAGCTTTGACTCTGCTCATATGCCAGAACAAAATCATTAGAATTCATTGGGAATGAACGCTCAAGCCGATAAAATGGAATTAAATTTCCAGAAAATGTTGCTTTCTGCAAAATATTGCCGTCAGGTCGAATAATTTCAGAAATGCCTTCACTTGCCCACTGTGCAATGCCCTCGTTGAGCCATCGTGGAATGTGGCCAGGGATATGTTCTCTCAGCAACAAATGACACAGCTCATGTTGCAGTGTTGTTTCCAATTGAAATGGATGGGCGTTGGCTGTTTGATAGTCAATAATCACTCGTTTTCGCGATGATTCTGCAAATGCTACTGTGAGCGGGTGTTCAGCCATTTGAAGAAAATATTGCCGATTATTGATCAGAATCAGATGAACCTGCCCATGGAGTTGCCATTGAAATATTTCTTGTAAATTTTCTTTTGCCTGAAAATAGGTTTTGATTATTCCTGAGGTTACCGGTTGCAGTGAGGTTGGATATATCAAAATCAGTTCTGGTGTTTCTATCATATCATACAGATCACTGTCATATCCCATTGATATGCTGTGAAAGGTTAATAGATAAAGAATCCCAACCCAGACGATGGTAAACAGTCGCTTGAAAGTCATTCAATGTCCATATTTTTTTGGGGTTAATCTAAAATGTCAGAATATGTGTCATGAACACTAGAAAATGTCAATGGAATGTTTGTTAGGAAGTCAGTGTGAACAATTCTTGCATTATCATAAAAGCCATTGTATAATTTTTTCTAAAATATTTAATGGATTATATTCATGAAAGAACGTATAACAGCATCTATTTATTATCCGGATTATTCAACAAAATGTGAACGTCCCTTGTATATGGTGCCGGTTTCAGCAGGCTTTCCATCACCTGCTGAGGATTATATTGAGGGCAAGCTGGATTTAAATCAACATCTGATCAAACATCCAGCAGCAACATTTTTTGTTCGCGTCACCGGTGATTCCATGATTGATGCTGGAATTCACCCGGGGGATATATTAATTGTTGATCGCGCGATTGAAGCTTTTGATAAAAAAGTTGTCATTGCTGTGATTGATGGAGAATTAACTGTCAAGCGGATTCGACAGACCAAATCAGGCATGATGCTTGTACCTGAAAACGATAATTATGCCCCCATTCCAATTGCTGGTAGCTCTGATGTTGAAATTTGGGGCGTTGTGACGTCAGTCATTCATAAACTATGAGACATCCAATCATGAAATCAAAAGTATTTGCACTGTTCGATTGCAATAATTTTTATGTTTCCTGTGAGCGTGTATTCAGGCCAGATTTACAGGGAAAACCAGTTATTGTGCTTTCTAACAACGATGGCTGTATTGTGGCACGATCCAATGAGGTCAAAGCGCTGGGCATTAAATTTGGAACACCTGCCTTCAAGATAAAAAATCTGATAAAAAAACATAATATCCAGGTCTACTCTTCAAATTATGCGCTGTATGGCGATATGTCCAATCGGGTCATGAGTACCCTTGTTTCTTTTACGCCATATACTGAAATTTACTCCATTGATGAAGCATTTCTTGATCTATCGGATATTAATGAAAAGCATCGTGGCGAATTTTGTCAAAATATTCGAAAAACAATTTTAAAATGGACCGGCATTCCTGTCTCTGTCGGCATTGCAAGTAGCAAAACCCTTGCTAAGCTTGCCAATCGGATTGCTAAAAAATCGAAGAAAGCGGATGGATTTCTGGATTTAACGCTCTCTCCCCATCTGGACCATGCATTGAAAATAACCGAAGTGGATGATGTTTGGGGAGTTGGCAGAAAATATGCCCATTACCTCAAAAATTATGGAATTTTGAATGCATTGCAATTAAGAGATGCCTCAACCCACTTGATTCGTAAAAAAATGGGAATTTGTGGTACCAGGATGCAGCAAGAACTCAAAGGGCAATCATGTTTTCCTTTGGAAATAAATCCACCTGCCAAAAAAAATATCTCTGTTTCACGATCATTTAAAAAAGGGGTGACATCCATTGATGATTTAAAAGAAGCCATCGCAACATTTGTGAGTATTGCTGCCAAAAAACTGAGAAAAGAACAATCTGTGGCGAAGATCATGATTGTTTTTATCACCACAGGTCGATTTACCAACCTTTATGATTATCAATCTCAACTGATTTCACTACCTGTTGCAAGCAATACGACACCGGAGTTGATTCAATATGCCAGTGGCGGCATTGAAAAAATTTTTCAAAAAGGCTTTTCGTATAAAAAAACAGGGGTTATTTTTCAGGAGTTGTCGCCGGAAACAGCCTGTCAAAGGGCACTCTTTGACCCTGTTGATCGGGGCAAACTCAAAAAAGTGATGCAATCTCTTGATGCAATCAATAATAAAATGGGCGCAAGTACTTTATCATATGCGGCAACGGGTCTGAATGCCAGGCCAAAATGGCAAACTGTTTTTAATAACCGCTCGCCTGCCTACACAACCGATTGGACACAACTGCCCAATGTTGTATAAGTCTGGGTAAAAAAGCAAGTCTTTATCTATCAATTAAGGATCTTTCGAAAAATTAGTTCCCCATTTTAAATGTTCGTATTGAGGTTTACGAGCCGTAGAGACGTAGCATGAGACGTAGCATGCTACGTCTCTACGCGATCTTGCATGTAATTATGATTCGATAGAAATGGGGAATTTATTTTTTGCGCATTCCTAAGGAAAACTCAAAAAATAAGTTCCTCATTTTATAATTGTTCATTTAGTTTTTGAACCATGATTAAACTGAAAAAGATGAATTTAAAGTGTTTTTTTCATCTTCTTCAGTGTTATGTTGTGTGTTTAATTAACTAATTGAAATATAAGCAAATATGACCAATCTGGATGCGTTTAAAATACCTAATATTAACAGG
>Ga0272440_1003950_pt1 | contig 10820 bp, 10 predicted proteins | sample SSMMMBAug17_FD_192440 | JGI IMG/M metagenome (GOLD analysis project Ga0272440, IMG submission 192440) | Marine sediment archaeal communities from Little Sippewissett salt marsh, Falmouth, MA, United States - SSM-MMB-Aug17 | ecosystem: Environmental > Aquatic > Marine > Wetlands > Sediment ... | reverse complement strand
TTTTTCTGTTAATTTTTGTTCCAAAATTTTACATCTTGGACAACCGTTGCTATACAAAGTTACCATATCTTCCTCCTTACCTAGTACATTCTTCTGTTTCTTCAATGAATTGCTCAAATTCTTTATCAGTCATATACCAACCAGAATCCTCGCATTCGATATTAAACACATAGTTACTTTTTCTTCTTACAACAAACTTCTCACCACTTGGGCTAATTCTTACTTCCATTATTTTACACCTCCATATCTCATCGATATTAATAAAAACACTTCCGTTAATTCTCTCTTTAATAATTCTAATACTTTTTTCATCTTATTTCTCCTTTCTTTGACCTCTGTACGTCTATTATAACACACAGAAGTCATATTGTCAACAATTATTTTAATTTTTCTCGTAAAAAATATCTCATCTCTCCGTAAATAAATACAGCGATTTCTTCTTTCTTTAAAAATCTGAACGAAACATCATATCTGTGTTCGAATGCGAATACGCTTCCGATAAAAGACCTTCTACCGTAGTCTGATTTGTAATTACCTTGGAACAGGTTAGTCCAACTATCCTCGATTGCGATAATCAATTTGCCTTTGTATGAACTTAATTCATGTTCAAACCTCGCTCTGTTTTTGGTGAAGTTTTGACTTATCTCATCTAATGAGTTCTTTCTTTCAATCACAAATTCTTTATGAAAGTACATATCGTTCGGTATTCCTAGTTCTGGTATAGCTTTTAACATAAAGCTATAATCACCGTTAGGCAAACCCATCTTTTTTGTTTCTACTCGATTTTTATATTCACACCATTCTAAAATGTGAAGATTGCTACGTTCACGTGTGTCAACTAGTATAATCATATTATCCAATATTGTATCAATTTCTTTATCTGTAAATTTTCTATTATTTAGCATTAAATTTCTCCTTCTTTAATTAGTCTATAGTTTTTGCACCACCAGTCAAATTCGCCTGTTTCTACCCATTCGTCATCGACTTTTTTCATTCCCATCTTACGCTCAAAATTATTCACATATATAATATCTCCTTCCTCAAATGGTCTGTCTTCAAAAAAAGTATTGTTTGGTTGTCTGCGTTTCGGTTTTCTTCTCGCCTTTAGCTTTTGCGACTTGCCATTGGATAAACAATATCCATCAAACTTAGGGCTATACTTCGTATCTAAATTAGTTACTAAAATATATCTTTTGTCTATACTTGAGTCTGAAATATTTACATAACCTAGATACTCACGTTGGAAATCGATTTTTTCTTTCATTGAATAATCTTCATCTTCAAGTAGAGACTCAATTTCTTTAATCACGGCTACGAAATCAACGCCAGAATATTGGCAATCTGTTCTCTTCTCTGAATGACGCTCAAGAATTTCCTCTCTGAAAGGTAGTTGTATTGGTTCATCTTTTTTCTTGTTGTAAAATTTAGCTGTTTTTTTACTTTGCCAAGTGTAAAATAATTCGGCAATAGTATATAGTTTTTTTGCTCCACCGAACTCTGTGAAAAAGTCTAATTCTGTTAGTTGCTCTATTTTTCCTTTGTTTACTTTTGTTTTTGTTTTTATATCTAAAAGTAAATCCGTAAAACTTTCATATTTATTTTTTCTTAGTTCGTATAATTGCTCACCGTCATCTTTTCCCATGTTTTTTATTGAACCAATACCTTTATAGATTGAATTTTCCTCTTTGTTGAATTTATAGTTGGAACTAGATTGACCAAACTTAATCCCATTCAATTTTATGTCTGTAAAACTTTTTATAAACTCTATTATGTTTTTTGTTTTTTCTAACTTACCATCATTTACATTTAATTGTGTTGTTAAATATTCGAGTGGATAATAATGTCTGTAATAAGCATTTTTAAACCCAATTAGTGTATATGGTGTCGAATGGTTAACGGAAAACCCATAATTTTTCGCATTGTCTATAATTTTTAAAAATTTATCAATAACTATTTCTGTTTCCTGTTGCGTTGAATTAAAGTCTTTTGGGAAATGTTTCATAAAACTCGATTTTATTTCTGGCAATAATTTATCAGTACCTCCCTTTTTCGAAATCGCTTTTCTTACATTGTCACTCTCTGCTCCTGTGTAATGGCAAAATTTTTCTAGAAATTGCATTATTTGTTCTTGAAACAGGCAGTAATTATTCATGTTTGAGAAAAACCTATTGATTTCTGGATGACCATTATCATAAGGAACACCAGCTAAAAAATCCTCTCTAAACGAAGCACAAGACGGTCTTATAACACCATTGAGAGCCAACATTATGAAATACCTAGTTACATCTTCATTATTTTTTTTGAATATATTATAGTTTTCCAGAGCTTTTTTTAAAGAAAACCAACCACTTTTTTCAAACTGAAAAATACCCAAACCAGATTTCAGCATTTCATTCCATACGTTATCGTCTTCTAAATCTATGGTGTCATTATCTAGTATTATACCAGTTTCTTTTTCTGCCTCACTAACTATTTGTACATTATCCACAGAAAGAAAGTCCATCTTTACAAAATTTACACTATCAATAGCTTTCATATCGTTTTGCGAAACAACCCATTTTGATTTTTTGTTTCTGAACACCCCAATTTCTTCTTCTATATCTCCATCAAAAGCAACAAAACCACAGGCATGTACAGATGTATTCATTATAATACCTTGCGCTTTGTAAGTTAATTCTATCAATTTCGGATATTCTTTTTCCCATTTTTCCTTATTGTGAAATGTAGAAATAATCTCAACAGTTTCGTCTTCGTGCTCTATTTTAACTTCTTCAATATCTTTCGCAACCATATCTTCTGTAGTCATGTCGTAGCCAAGACCTTTTGCTACTAGACGACAAGCCCCTCTTAAAGCTAATTTACTAAAAGTAACAATCGCAGAACCAGAAATGCCTTCTTTATTATATAAATAATCTTTAACTTTTGGTCTTAAAGAGCCTGCCATATCAATATCTACGTCACCTAAAGATATTCTAGAGGGATTTACGAATCTAAAAAATAAAGTTCCAAATCTTACAGGGTCAATATCAGTTATCCCTAAAACCCATAGAGACTGAGAGCCATTGCATGAACCTCTTGGAGCAGTAGAGATACCTTCTTTTTTGCAAAATTTAATTATATCATCGAGTAAAATTATGTAATCGCACATACCTAGTTGTACATAAGTATCATATTCAAATTTTATTTTATCGAAATATGTTTTATATTTATCACTGTCGTATAAAAACATTTTTTTATTTTTCATACCGACTTCAATTCTTTTCCAAAGTTCTTCTTCTGGGTTTTTTGAAATTCTTGGATATTTATAACTTTTGTCTATTTCCCAATTCTCGCACATTTCAGATAATATATTTGTATTCTCTATAGCTTCTAATATTTCATTTTCTGATAAAACTCCCTGTTCTCTAAATTCATCAAAAAGTTCATCATAACTTCTCATATGTAATTCAAAAAGCTCTTCTGTTTCATTTACTTTTCCTTTTTTGCCACTATTTAATACATTTCTCAGCTCATTGTCTTCTTTATTTAAAACATGAGTATCAGTTCCAGCGATTATTTTTATACCTCTTTTTTTTGATTCACTTAAAAGCATTAAATTATATTCTTTTTGCTCATTTGATTTTATATGCGGTTGAACCTCTAAGAATGTTCTATCTTTATTTTTCTCTAGCCAATCTATATATTCATTATATTCTTTTTGACCCCGCAATCGCCATAAAGGAGAGGCTAAACATGCGGTTGAAACAATTATATTTTCTGATGTATTCTTTAATTGTTCAAAAGAAATTCTTGGTCTGTAATAAAATTGAATACCTTTGTACCATTTTTCACCTCTGCCCTCAAAACTAATCGAAGAAAGTTTATTTATTTCTCTTACTCCATCAAAATTTTTTGCATATAAACACACATGAAACTGCTGTCTTTCTTGTTTATCTAAATCGAATGCCATATAAAATTCGCATCCGTGTATATATTTAATGCCATTTTTATCACACACTTCTTTCTTTTTAATCCACTGAAGTACATTTCCATGTTCAGTAAAAGAAATTGAGTTCACGTCTCTTTCTTTTGCTTTTTCTATGTAGTCCTCAAAATTTGCAGTTGAATCAAAAAGGGTATCATTTGTGCAAGTGCTATGGCAATGCTGTATGCTATATGTACCCATCATCTACCTCTCTTTCTCTGTTCATACAAAGTTAACCAGTTCCAATACCCTTTATCCACAGGTGCGTCTTTCTCACCAAGTATATCATTTTCATCTATAATATAATAAACTTCTTTATAATATTTAAGCCTATCAATGTCTTTCTGAATTATCTCCATTCCAATATCTTTATCATATGCTAAACATACTCTCTTACATTGCATTTGGATAATTTTTTTTATCTGGTACTCATTTAATCCTGCTTTCCCAGATGCCACAAAGTTCTTTTCGCCAAACGACCAAGCCTTCATAACACTCTTCTCTGCTTCAGCTACAATGACCTCACCTTTTTGAAATATGTGTGGTGCAGTTAGCCAATAACCATAAAGGAATGGATTGAATCCCATTTTAACTTTGAAAACATACTTGTATATTCCTTTTAAATCATAATCCTTTACATATGTCCTACCTTTCCATGAAATCAGATTACTAAATTCATCTCTAATAGGGAAACACCATCTTTTATCTTGTCTATCTATAAACACACCAAAAAGCCTTTGTGTTTCTTTATCAATACCTTCGTCAACCCATTCTTGTACAATGTATTTCTCATACTTTTCCAACACGGATTCGTCAAGGATATTATGTTTAAGAACCTTCTTCTCCTTTTTTTTGAACCTTCTGAGTTCACGTATAGACCTAGACTTGCTAAACTCAACCATTTTCCCATCGTATTCGCACCCGATAATCGAGCATATGTATTTCTGTGCATCTTCTAAATTGCAGTCTCTTAAATACTGAATTAAAGAAAAAATATCGCCTATTTCGAAATCACTGAAGTCATTTCTGCTGAATATGTCCACAGCTAAGTGGAAATTCTTCTTTACACGTATGCTTGTATTATTTCTACTATCTGGTAAAGAACATCTAACTTCGCTTGATGTGTCTTTTATACTGTGGCAGTCCAGACTTTCAAGAATGTCCAAAATTAATGATGTGTCACTCTGTATAATTTCTTTTATTTCATTGAACATAATTAACTCCTTTCTAGTACATTATACCACAGATATGAAGATAAGTCAACCTATTAATTAAAATAAATTGACTTTTTTTGTTAATTTTCCATGAAGCTCGGTTGTATATTTGTATGTTGCTGATTAGCTTCCAATAATCTAAGATTTGTCTCTTTTGACTCATCTATGTAAAAGTCAAGAGCGTCATCTTTATCTATTTCGCCACCATCTCTAGAAACTTCAATATATAGTTGTCTGTTTCCACACTCAGTTCCGTGGTCTAAAATTGTTTCTTTTTCTTTTTTAGAAAAGTCCATTATACATGAAAGGTATCTTGCTACTTCATCACTTGATGCAACTTCATTAGACCTATTACTTTGAACAGCGGTTAATCCAACAACGTTCAAATTTCCACAAATATTGTTTTTAAAAAAGTTAGCTTTATCACCTAGTTCTGCTGATTTTTTAGATGCGTCACTCACTGTTGTGCTTTTCAAATAATCGTGTATATGGAAATCTAGAGAGCCAAACTTGTTTTTAATAATTTTTGCTTTCATTAACAATGACTGATTATCCCAATTATAGTGATATTCATGGTGCATTTTAACATTCTTTAATAAATACCAAGCATCTCTATACCTCTGCTCACCCTTGTCGTATTCGTTGTATTTTCCATTTTTTATTGCTTCAATTGGTAGTCCAGAAATCATAGCTAATAATCTCAATGTTGTTTTTTCATCACTCATTTCAGTTGAAGTAAATAAAACACTATATCCTTTTTTAGCTTTGTCTATAGCTTCAGTTGCGAGCCATAATGATTTACCAGATTTTAGCCTTGCTTTTACAGCATAAGCTTCACCTTTTTCATAAGTGATATAATTACTTAGAATGTCCCAAGCAGGTTTGATACCAAAAATACCATTTTCACTTTCCTTGCGTTTCCTATTTATTTCAGCCTCGATATCGTCTAATTTTTCTGAATATAATAACGCTTCTTGGTTGGATAAAAACGCCTCCGCACAATTTCCTATACCTGTGAGAATTTCACCATTTAGTTCATTTAAGTCGTTTTCGGTATCTAATATTTTATTACTGTACTTCGTTAAATTTGTATAAGTATCACGTCTAAATGCACATTCAACAACTTTTCTAGCTATAATTGTATACTCTTCTTCAGTGTCTCTTGATAGTATGTGGGCATTTTCTAACTGTGTTTCTAAGAACTTATCTCCACCAACTTTATCAATCATTTTTTGTGTCGCCTTCGTTGATGAAATCTTAACCACTAGATTATATTTATCTATTGTGGTAACACCTTCTTTATATAACTCCGTAATTGCCCAATACATTGCACTATATTCTTGATTGTAAAAATGTCTCGGTTGCAACATATCATAAGCTAAAAACATCTGAGGATTCTCAATCAGTGTGGCTATAACACCACTTTCTGCTGTAATATCGTTTGGTAATATACTCAAAAGAAGTCCCTCCATTTCTTGTCTTGTTTTCTGTCTATTTTAGCAACCTCTCTTTCAAATATATCATTGACAGGCTGATTGTACTCTATCTTAGTTCGATTAGCAACCATCTTTTTAAATTCTTCTTCATTCTTTTTGTACGATAGTGTATATGAAAGTCCGTATATACTGTTTAGTTTTTCAGCTTTTTTTAGACAATACATAACATAATCAGCACTATATCCTTGCTCATTTATAAATTTCTTTAATGCTGTATTTGCATTTTTCATTGGTTCTTTTGAATTAAATTTTTTGTAATAGTAATCCTTTATTTCATTTTTCATATCGGCTTCATGAGCACATTCTTTATGCCAATATCTATTTGAACGTTTAACTGCGTTTTCTTTTTCTACTTCGCCACCATAACGGCAGTATTTGTAGGCACATTTCATAAGTCACCTCCAAAAAAGTTAGGGGAGAATTAACTCCCCTGTATTATTTTATAAGTTTTTGTAAAATTCTAGAATGGTATATCATCATCGTCGAAATCGTTATCAACTTCTTTTTTTGCTGGTTTACTTCCACCACTATTACCCATTTCTTCAAAATCAAAGATTAATAAATTATAATAAGTAACTTTCTTGTCTTTGTCGTACTTATTAGTAAAACCACCTTTTGTGATTTCAATACTTGCACCTTCGCCTAAGGCTAATGCCTTGTCCCTACATCCTTTTGTGAACATAGGAAACCATGTGCTATTTTCGTACTCACCATTTTGATTCTTTGTTGATGAGCTCACCTGTCCTTTTGCATAATTACCTTTGTCTTCTACTTTCCAAACCTTTACGTACTTGCTTGAACCTTCGCCAATGTTTAACATATTACTTTTCCTCCGTTTTCTTAGTTGTTTTTGTTTGTGGTTTCTTCTCTTCTTTTTCTTTTTTCTCTTTTGCCTCGGCTAAAATCTCGTTTAGCTTTTCGATTTTTTCTGTCGCTTCTTCAGCATCTTTAATCTTAGCTGAATATCCTTTGTATCCGATTATATTAACTGCCTTAGTTCTTAAACTCTCGTCAATTGCCGTAATTTCCTTTGCGATATTCGTAACAGTTTCTCTTAATTCATCAAGTTCTGCACCGATTTCGTATTGCCAATATTCTTCACCAGCGTATGTAGTAATTCCTACACCAAAGAGTGCGACACCTTTTGATAGACATCTCCATAAAGCTTTATTTACTTCCATGATTGTGAAGTTCATATTTGCCTTGTTTTTAAAATCCATTATTGGGAGCATTAGTTCATAATAAATTTCATCATCTCCTAATTCACCATTTGTTACCATAACCCTTACAAAGTAACCGATACAATTTCTTTGCTCCGAATTTTCATTTGCTACATCTGAAATCCTTTGTTCAAATACATATCCATCATCTTTGTTTTTGATAAATTGGAAATTACCTTTTGGATAAACTTTCTTAAATTCGCTAAACGCAGAACTCCATGGAAGATATGGGTTATTACCTTTTTTCTTTAGCATAGGTGTATAGTCAACACTCAATGCTTGTTCGAACTTATTTTCGTTCATAATTTTCTCCTTTCATAGTTAATAAATATATTATAACACACTTTTTTTAGTATGTCAACAACTTTCTTTAAATTTTTATATGTTTCCAAGTTCTACCATTTAATTCTCCTTAAAAAACATTTGTTTCTTCTCCAACTTTCACATGTAACCCACTTGTTGCAATATCTACATTCTCAAACCCTAGATGTTTAATAGCTTTCTGCTTAAATAAATCACCATTTCCATTCGCAGATGATAAGTGGCTTAATATAATATGCTTAGTACTATCACCTATACTATCTTTTAGAATTCTAAGAGTTTGATTTAATTCCATATGTCCTGTCCCACTTGTGGTTCTATTATATTGGAATACTTTAATGACATCACTCTGTAGGCTTTTTAAAATGCCTTCTGTATAATAATTTGCTTCAATAATATATACATCGTGCTCTTCTACATCAATACCTTCATCAGTACCACAATCAGTCAAGTATAATAATTTCTCACCAATCGAATTTTCAACCGAGAAACACAATGCTTCTGGAGTATCATGCCAAATTTTATATGCTGTCACTTTCGTATTCGCAATCTCAACAGTTTTCCTATGAGATATTTTGACAAAACTAGAAGCTGGAATACCCAATATCAAGTTTTCGCCTTCGCTTGTAATGACCTTTGTGTCGTACTTTTCTACGATATTTTTTAACCCTTTCACGTGGTCGGAATGTCCATGAGTCACAAGAATATAATCTATGTCACTCAATCTCACACCAGACCCCCTTAAGCCAGCTTTTGTGTCTTTAATCGACAATCCTGCATCTAGTAGAAATTTACAATCGCCTGTGTCTACATATATACAGTTACCCGAACTTCCACTATTAAAAACCGTTACGTCAAACATTTATTTCACTCCTAACTATTTCATGAATCTTAAATATACTTACAAATAATGTATTACTGATATCAGTTAAAGAAACATTATTTTTATATAATTCGGAAATTTTTTCAATTAAAACATCTGGTTTATAATACTCATCTTCCTTAACCGACAGCGTAATCAATTGGTTTGGAATATCAAAGTTTTTAGTGATACTTTCCTTATTGTCAATTACAATCGGAAACTGTACAGATAGAGATTCATTAAGTAATAATATTAACTCAATACCTGCTTCAATCTTACCAGCACTATTAAGTCCGCTGTAAGGCACACCATCCATTGATATTTGGAATGTCTCTTTGATAGTTCCATCCTTTTGCTCTTCAAAAGTTTTAATCCTTACTCTGTCCAATTTAGCATTTAAAGCGTCTGCAATCATCTGTGCATAATCTTTTCTATATTCCTTAATAGCAACAATTATATCCTCGTAGTCGTCATACTCGCCCATAATCTCACGAAGTTTTTTAACAGTTTTTTCTAAGTCAAACTTATCCTTAACAATAAACTCATACTCATTTACCTGTTTTTCAATCGCAGATAATTCATCACGTAACGTTTGGATTTTATCATAGTCAACTTTTGATTTAATGTCAGCTATTTTTTCTTCTAACTCTTTAATTCTTTGTTTTTCTTCTGCTCCAACATCAACTTTTTTAAGTGCAAGTGCTTCATTAACTAAGTCACTAACCAACTGTAATTTTTCACTATCCTTGCTTAAATTAGCAAGTTTCTCTTCAAGTAGGTGTATTTCATCAACCTTGTCTTTATCGTGCTTAATTTCTTCTAATTCTGCTGTTAAAACCACTACTTCATCAGCCTTGGTCTTGCCTTGTAGTTTAATTTCATCTAGCTTTTCTTGTAAGATAGCACGTTGATTTCCAACCTCGAATTCGTCGAGTTTAGCACCGCACAGTGAACAAGTGTCTTTGACTTCTTTTAATTCTTTTGCTTTTTCTTTATAAGTTTTCAACATAGCTTCTTTTTCTTTTTTTGCTGTATTCAGCTCTAACTCTTTTTTGCTTTTAGCTGTTCTTGTCTCAAATTCCATGTCTTGTTTTTTAGATTTTATCTCTGATTCGAGCTCATACTTTGCCTTATCGTATTCGTTGTTGATTTCTGTGTCTAACTTTTGTGCTTCATCATATTTTGTATTGATTAAATTTTGATGTTCGTTGTTCAATCTTTGAACAGTTCTCTCTAATTCAGATATTTCATTTTGAATTGGATGTAAAGAATCTAATTTAGCTTCAGCGTCTTTAATTGCTTTTTGTTTCAGCTCTTTTTGTTTAACCAATTCTTCTTCTGTAATCGTTGTGTCTACATCTTTTAATTTCTCAGATAAATAGTCTCTCGTACCTGTATACTTATCTTTTGACTTTTCACACTCTTTACGCTTCTTTTCATATAAAGCTAATGTTTGTTCAACACCATTTTCAAGAATTTCTTCAGCTACATCTTCATACTCGAAGTCGTCAATGATTGTATTCTCGAATTTCATATTATTAAGAATTGTATCTCTTTGTTTTTGCCAACTGTAATTATTGCCAAAATACACAGGGCTTAATAATGCAGAGAATAATTCTGGAGTAACAACCGATTCAACATGCCTTTTAAACTCGGATGCAGTCACATTGTCACCATTCACAGTATAACTAGTTTTCGAACCATTCTTGCTTCTAGTATATACATTTTCTTTTGCCCCATGTG
>Ga0272440_1003949_pt1 | contig 10821 bp, 4 predicted proteins | sample SSMMMBAug17_FD_192440 | JGI IMG/M metagenome (GOLD analysis project Ga0272440, IMG submission 192440) | Marine sediment archaeal communities from Little Sippewissett salt marsh, Falmouth, MA, United States - SSM-MMB-Aug17 | ecosystem: Environmental > Aquatic > Marine > Wetlands > Sediment ... | reverse complement strand
TAGAAGATATCAAAAAAATGTATAATGGTTATCTTTTTTCACGTCGTGCTACCGAACGTATGTATAATCCTGATATGGTCTTATACTATTTGAATGAATACCAATCAAACGCCATACCGCCTGATGAACTTGTTGATACCAATATTTCAAGTGATTATGGAAAAATAAGGAAATTATTCGCACTTCAGGAGCCCTTTCGTAACAGCCAGGTCCTTGATGAACTGATGACATCCGGAGAAACAACCGCAACATTAACGCCTCAGTACAGTTTTGAAAGAGATTTTGATCGCGATGATTTTGTAAGTTTATTGTTTTATCTGGGCTTGATCAGCATTCAAGATGATGACCTGGATGCGCTTGTTTTCTCGATTCCCAATTATGTGATCAAATCACTATATCGTGCATTTTTTATTGACTTTATTAAATCAGAACAAAACCTGGCATTTGAAACTGCTGATGTCAAATCTGCAATCAGAGGGCTGGCGCAACATAATTCAATAGAACCCTTTGTTCGTTTAGTGGAAAACGCACTCAATAGTCTGTCCAACCAGGATTTTAAAAAATTTGATGAAAAATATATCAAAGCGCTGTTTGTCGGTTTTGCCTCCCTGTCCAAACTGTATTTTATTAAATCTGAGCCTGAAATTGAAAAAAAATACCCGGATGTACTCTTTCTTCATCGGCCACCATTTTTTCCAAAGTACCAGTTTCTTTTTGAGTTAAAGTATTTAAGCAAGGCAGGAGAAAAAGCTGTAAAAACACAGGAAGAAAAAGCAGTTGAACAGGTTCTGGAATATCTGGCGTTTGATGAAATTAAACGCTTGAAAAATTTAAAAGCGTATGTTTTGGTTTTTGTTGGTAGTGAAATCAAGGTTTTAAAGGAAATAAACTGATTAGATTATTTTTTCAATTCCATTGATCAGTCTTATAATAAAGAAAAGTTATCAAAATGGAAAATTCTTGGAAAAAATATTGGTGATTACTTTCCAGCTCACATACTGTTTCTGATATGTGAACAACTGTGAGCATGTGAGAAAGATGTGAGAAAGCATATAATAGTACTTTGTTTTATCGTTTTTTTCATAAATTAACGCGACGAATATCAATTGAAAATTTGATTTCTACTATACAAGTTATGGCTGATCAATCGATTGAAATATCTTCAATCAAAGTGATAGAAGATATCAATCATGCTCAAGAGATCGGCTTGGCAGATGCGGTTTATATAATACAACAATTATCAAAAAATTAAAGATAAATTATGGATAACAACCCTGATACAGACAAGTTGGATATAAAAAAAGATGTTGAATCCATTTTTTCTGACGAAAAAATTCAGTCAAAAGAAGCTGACCCCAAAATGGAATCAGATCTTTCCCAACAACAAAAATTTTTTACAATTGCGGGCTTTGTTGAAAAAATTGAAAAAATTGTACAACTATTTCAAAATATAAGAACAATTGCATATATTCTTATTCAGCTTTTAATCGTTATGGTGGCATTTGTTTTTTTTCTCCAGACGTATCACAGTATTTCTCGAGAATTACCTGTGATTGAGCCCTTTGATGTTCCAAATACATTGATAGAACAGGGATATAGTGGAAAAGTGGTGGCCCAAATGTTTATTGACGCGATGAATGATATTCGAAGACAATCAAAAACATTAGCCAGTCGAAATAAAAGTGAATCAGAAGCGGTTATTATTGAAAACGATAACGAAGATGAAAGCATTATGATTCCAGGAATTCACTTTTCATTGAATACGATTAGCAATCTGATTATTCATATTCTGGGTATTAAACAATCTCATATTAATGGCAATCTGATGGTAACAGACAAATTGACGCTTGTATTACGCATGACCGGAAAACCTTCAAAAACTATTGTTGGAGAAAAAAAACACATTAACACTGTTATTCATGATGCTGCCTTGCATGCGTTAAAGATGATATCCCCATTAACAATAGGCGTGGACTATTTTGTAAAGGGAGATATCAGTTCAATTAAATCGTTGATAAACACAATTCGAAAAAACAAACCCACGACAAAGCGTATTGCTGATGCATACATATTGGAAGGATTTATTTATACCTTTCAAGGCAATCACAGCGAAGCACTTAATCGCTACAAAACAGCCGAAAAGCTGAACAAAAACAATTTTATTGCCAACTATATGAGTGCTGATGCACTGCGATGGTTAGATCAACCGCAAAAAGCTGTATTAAAATATCGTAAATGCATGATGATTAATCCTGATGATATTGAAATATACACAAAATTAGCAGCAGCATACGTTGAAGCCGGTAGACCTGAAAAGGTTTTGTCCCTGTATCAAAAAGCGCTGTCGTTAGCGCCGACAAATGCAAGAATCTATATGAGCTGGGGAGATTTATTGACATATCAGCTTCATGATCCAGACCAGGGGATTAAAAAATATCAGGTTGCATCTCAATTTGAACCTGGAAACTCGAATGTGTTTTGTCGCTGGGGCAATGCTCTTGTTGAAATAAAGCAATATGAAAAAGCCGCAAACAAATTTCAACAGGCTATTAACCTGGATCATGGCAATATTGGTGCTTATATTGCCTGGGGAAACATGCTGATGAACCATCTCAAGAAACCGTTTGATGCCATTGATAAATTTCAGCAGGCAAGCAAGATTGGTTCAGTAAATGCAGAAATCTATTCTTTATGGGGAACAGCATTAATAGAGCTAAAGCAAACAGAATCAGCCATTGAAAAGTTTAAACAAGCCATTACGCTGGAGCCTGAGAATGTCTGGGTTTATATTGATTTGGTTCATGCGCTGATTCAACTCAAACAACTGGACGAAGCCATTGAAAAATGTCACATTATCCTGAAAATAAACCCCAATTCAACCTGGGGATATATTTTATGGGCATATGCACTTATTGAAAAAAATAAGCCTGCAAAAGCAATCATTCAATGTAAAAAAGCCTTGGAAATAGACACAAAATTTTCATTTGCATATGCATTTTGGGGATATGCCTTAGCTGAATTAAACCAGTTAGAAAAAGCGATCGAAAAGTGTAAAAAAGCTATTCAATTAGATGAAAAGGTTCCGGTCGCGCATTTTGTTTGGGCCAGTGTTTTATTGAAGCAGGAACACTTTGAAGCATCCTTAGCTAAATTCGAAAAAGCTGTTGCAATTGAACCGGATGAAGCAAAATACTTTTATCAATGGGGAAATGCACTGGAAAAACTCGTTAAGACAGATCAAGCCCTACCAAAATATCAAAAAGCGTATCGCCTTGATCCTGAAGGGGCGTATGGTCAAAAGGCATTGAAACAAATACAACAGCTGCAAGCAGTTCCCTGAGATTTGTGGGTATCAAAATGTATCAACAGCAACAACTTTTGGCAAATGAATTTGTTTTAAGAGAGATTCATGATGAGCTTTCAGCAAGTTGCCTGAATCTTTTCGCTGAATAGTGTTATATATACATGCATATGCATCATACCAATAGCCGGATTCTGCATAAAAAAAGTGTGCCTCATCAGCGTGCATTTGTTTACAGGTATTGGATTGCTCTGCATTGAGTGCAACATATTTAATCGCACCGCTGGTCAGAATATCACTGGTTCGTTCGACTTCATCAAGGATAATTGCAAAAAAGAATTCATATTCCATATCTGGTTTTAGTTTAATATCATAATCAGCCAGGTTAACAGAATAGACGCCTTCATGCTGGATATTTTCAAAAGAAATTTCCAAAACCGGATCAGGTTTTAGTGTATCAAACTCGTTTATTGCAAAGGCAATTTTTCCAGGCCAGGCATCAGAAATGTACCAGAATAAGGTTGGACTCTCTTTTGAGGACCATCCCACATGATCCGGGCAAATGGGCGTAATATATTTGGGGATGGTTATTGTCTGTTCTCCCCGATTTTGACCTGAAGATTCACCTTTACGCCGTCCAAATTTATGGTATTGACTGATCGTAAACCCTCGTCTTAAATCATGACTGACACTTCGACGCCGACCATAGTTGTGATATTGACTGATGCTGAATCCTCTTGTTTGGGCATAAAGTGAACCTTTTCTTCTACCATACTTATGATATTGGTTAATATTAAAACTTCGTGTCTGACCTGACGTAACGCCGCGACGCCGCCCATATTGATGATACTGGCTGATACGATAGCCGCGCACCTGGCCTTTAGAAATACCATCGCGCCGACCATACTTGTGGTATTGGCTAATATTAAATCCCCGAATAGCATTGTTTCTGTCAAAAAGAATCGTTTCATCGTAAGGAGGATGATATATGGGCATCCGATTATGTTTTACAGGATCAATCTTTTCGGAAAATACAGGCGCCTGGAAAAACATGACCAAGCAGACCCAAATGCTGAGAGAAACGATATTTTTTTTTGCGATTATTTTCATATGTTCCGCCTTTCTTAGGAATGCTCTTATAATAAGTTCCCCATTTTGGCTGGAGTCCCAAATCTTTAGATTTGGGAGTCACACGCTTTGCCTCCCAAATCTAAAGATTTGGGACTCCAATAAATGGGGAACTTATTTTTCGAACATTCATTATTTCCAGTCTCCAATTAACAGGTAAGGTGCCCAATACGCAGGATGACGAAATGCTGGAATTTTTATCAATGCTTTTTGAATATTCTGAAGCGCCTTTGCTTTGGAAATATCATCATTTTTGAACTGTCTGTAAAATTCCTTTGAAACAATAGCAGTGACTTCATCATTAACAAACCATAATGTTGCGATAACTGTTTTTACCCCTGCTTTTACTGCCACCCCAGCCAAACCTAATGCAGCGCGCTCATCACCAATGGCAGTTTGGCAGGCGCTTAATGTCAAAAGTTCAAGTTTGTTTGTCGATTTATTGTTCAATTGCACCAGTGATTCAAGTTCATTCATATTAATCTGACTGTCATAGGTTAAAAGAAATGTGTCTTCAGCACTGCCGCCAAAGACACCATGAGTGGCCATATGCAGAATCTCGTATGAATCATGAGTTAATTGTTTGTTTAATTTTTGTTGTGTATAGTTTTGATTGTTCAACATGATGCTGGCATTCATTATCGTCTTTATTTGATCTAATTCGTCCTCAACATTTGGCAGGCTGGAAAAACCTTGCCTGGACTCAGAAAGTCCTGCCAGAAGAATTTTTTTATGTATTTTTTTGGAATTAGATGTATCAGCAGTCAATCGAATTGCTGGAATATTTACAACCGCATATTTTTCAATTAAAAACTGATTTTTATCATGTAATGCAGCAAAAGGAATTAACCTTAAGGGGCCATCAGATACAACAACCAGGGTCTTGATATTATTGTCATCTAAAAATGTTTTGATTGGACCAATGAACAAATCATATAATTTCCACGCATCATGTAAATAGCGATTACTTATCCGAGTCTGTAATCGTCTTCGAAACTGATTGACGAACAGATTTAAATCATGCGCATTTATAGGTACAAAGAACTGCCTGATTTCGCCATCAGGTAAGGAAAGAAGAAGAGCCAGGCGATCAGAAAAAGAAATGGTATATATAAATGCTGTATTTAATGCTGTGGTATTACCAATTGTTAAGTGCTTTGTTTCAGCGATACATTCATCAATATAATAATTTTCCAACTCCACTATTTTCAGTTGTTCCATCACATCTATTGCCTTCAGAAGATGATGCTGTTGTTTTTGTTTATTGGTACTCATTTCTGCTTGTTTCAATAATAAATCTGCAAGGCCCAGATAAACAGGTCTTACTTTTCCATTGAATATGTTTAAATTGTTGTAAGAACCTTTATATAAGGTATTACGAATGGGGTTCAGTATTTTTATTGCATTTTGAAACGCATAAATGGCTTTTTCATTTTGTCCTGAGGAATGTAAAATGCGTCCCGATTGCCATTGCCACAAGTATAGACTTTCTGAAAAATTACCACTTTGTGCCTGAAATATCGCTTTGTTGGTTAATACAATTGCTTCTGGATAACGATGTTGGTATTCGTAAAGCCTGCCCATATAACCAAATGCATAGGAAAGAATTCGTTTTGCATGAATTTCTTCCCCTGTTTTTTGTGCTTCCAAAAGAATCTTATATTTTAATTGTTTTGAGTGATCTTTTTGGTGAACCTGATTGAGGATTTGGCTGAGTGAAACTAAAGACACTGCTTTATTCCATGAATTAGACATACCTTTTATTTGATCGAATGCTTTTTTCATATTTGCAACTGTATCGTCAATATCACCAAACTGTTGAAACGTTCGTGCAATATTTGCCAACACGATGGGTCTTAGCTCTAAATTGGGTTGTTTTTCTATTTGTTTCAGGCATTCATGAAAAAGTGACATGGCAGCATCATAGTCTTCATCCAGAGCAAAAGTGATGCCAATATTATGATAAACCATTGCTAATACATATGAATTATTTGTTTCAATGGCTTTATTTTTTGCATTTTTAAATTGACCAATCGCTTTTTGTATTTCTCCAAAGCTCAGGTAAATATCGCCAAGGATATTATGGTATATCGCAGCAGAATATGCACTTTGAGGTGTATTCATTTGCTTGTCAATGATGGAAAGTGCTTTTTGATGCAATCCCAAATGCCTGTAAGCATGTGTTAAGAAAAACAGCACATCTGAATATGCATTACTTTGATGATCTATCTGATTAATATGATTTTCAAAATATGTGGCAGCACCTCTAAAATTACCTCCATTAAACAAAGAGATAGCGGAATTGATTTCATGATGATCTAACTCAACAATGTGATTTGTCAATAAAGGGCGGCTGGATATCCAGTTATCTAATGGAAGCGGCGTTGCATGATAAAAACGTTGCGTGAATTGACTGGTTTTGTAATTGTATCGTTTTGAGCAAGGTTTTTTTATCCATTTTTCTGCATTTAATACATTTGATGGCATCACTGTTAACATATCGCTAATACTGACCTTTGGCGACACAATCTTGATTGTACCATCATTACCACGTTCTGAAGAAGCTTCAACAATGCTATCGTTAGATTTGATATATGCATCTGTATGAATAAATATTGCACCACCATCACCTTCAAAAGCGTTGGCTTGTATTTCACTATTATTCAATAAGACCATACCTGATTGAAGCGTGATATCGCCACCATTTTCCTGACCATCACTGACATTCGTTGTAACATTGCTTTGTTGAAGAAAAATTTCATCTGACACAGATACCGAAATAATACCACCACCTGCATGACTTGCGTTTGTAGAAATATGACTATTGCCTTTAATATGGCATTTTTCACTTTTGATTCCTATTGATCCAGCTTCTCCTGCATGCTGATCTGCATTGCTTTCAGAAGTAATTAAACCATTTGTGTTCATTTCTATATATTTACCTGTAATTGCAATATTGCCCGCATTTCCAGGACCATTCGTTGATGTTGAGACAGTTGCCTCATCATTAATCAAAATATTTTTTGCATCAATAGATATTGTTCCGGCATCACCAGCTTCATTGATTGCTCCCTCTGAACGTGAAAAAAGGCCTGAAACATATCCTTCATTATTTTCGCCCATTGGGTTTACACCCATAATTTTTAAATTGTCGGTCACCATAATTGAAATATTACCACCAGCTCCCTTGCCTTTTGTTCCTGCAAAGATTGCAGCACCATCTTTCATGATTAAATTTTGTGAGTTTATTGTAATATTTCCACTATCCCCCGAATCTTCCTTAAAACTATAAGCGTGAAATGTACAGGCAAAACCAGAAGAATTTGTTCCATATAGATTAATATTTTTTGCATTGACAATATCAATATTCCCACCTCTACCAATACCATAAGTTTGACTGGACAGACCACCGCCATTCACAAAAGAAATCTCAGGGCCTGAAATACTAATATTACCTGCATGCCCCTGAAATATTTCTTTATTTTCAGAGATAGACTGGTCTGAATATGTGGATGTTGAAATTTTCCAGTCAGACATAAGAAATGAATCAGTAACTGAGATATCAATGTCACCTCCACGACCAGCATTCAACGTCTGGCTTTCTATACCAGATCCTTTGGTAAATTTGATTGTTTTCGCCTGAATAGAAATGTTTCCAGCATCGTAATAAATATCATCATATGCTGTTGAAATTATTTTGCTGCCATCTGAAATAATTATTGAGTCATGTGCAGAGATTGTTATATCTGCGCCTTTCTTGCGAGTAATATCATCCTGGTTGGAATGATATGCACCATAGTTTTCTGCACTGATCAAAGCACCATGTGTCATTTGCAAATTATTTACATGGATATTTATCTCACCACCGCTTTTTCCATATGTACTTGCATCAAGGGTACTCATGTCTTCAACAAACAGATTTCCACCCAAAATAAAAACACTTCCAGAAGATTCATCACCAGTAGTGCTCAACAATGAATTATCTGATAGATGTATTGTCCCCTGAGTTTCATTTGGAAGCTGTGTTAAACCAGAGTTATTGAATAAGTATTCACACTGTAAACCGGTATTTACAAGATTTATAACACCATCTGGAGATAAGATGTCTGCATTGTCAACATTGATATCCTGGCTACAAAATGATAGGGTTTGTTTATCTTTGACAGACAGTTCTGACTGGTTAATAGAGATTGATCCATTGTTATTTTCAAGAAAACCAAAGGCGAATGGTGGGGATGTAGAAAGCACACTTGATTGAAAATGGCTTGAATAAAAACGTTGCTGATCTTCCATCAGGAGATAGTCAGCAGTGCTTGTATGAAACGATGCATTCAAATCCAGATTAGCGTTTGGCCCAAAAACAATGCCCGAAGGATTCATGAAGAAAAAATCTGCTCCTGAAATATTTGATTTGATAGAGCCATCAATCCATGATTCGTACCCGCCAGTCACGCGAGAAATAACATTTTTAATATCTGGTGAGCCTAAAAAAGTTGCACTTTCGTTTGCGTGTATATTAAATTGTTCAAAGCTATGAAACAAATTATTGTTTGATCGATGACCATAGCTCTCGTGAATCTGATAATTGGGTCCATCAAGATTCAGATTTTCAGGTGGAGCCCCAATGGATCCATCGAGAATTATGCCTTTTGGATACAATTCATTTGCATGAACTGGGCATACGCTTGATGTAATCAACAATAAAATGACGCAATATTGAAAAACGTTTATGATTGTTTTATACATGAGCTTCCTTTATCATTGTTTCCCTTATTTTGGAATAATTGTCAGAAATATTTTTTATTTGTTTGAATGATAAAATTGTAGCTTAATCGTAGTATGATGTCAAACCCAGAATCAACTTTTCATTTGCACTCGGATCACTATTTGTTGCCAAATCATCATCATGGATTTCACCGATTGCGACAAAATCATTAGATATGGAAATCGCATAACCAAATTGATCGCTGGCGTCATTATCTGATTCAATTAATTTTTTAGCCTGTACCCAATTCCCATTTGTTTATATAATCGCCATATATGGAGACGGACACAGTAATCGCTGCCTTGAAGATCACTGGCATTAATTTTTGTTTCCTGAAACCAATAATCGCCATAGCGTTTATAAATATATGCAGAACCAGAAACACCATAAGAATCATCATCAAAAGGAGAGCCGACAATTCTTGCGGTTTCTTTGAACTGACCAGAAATGTGCTGACATTTTCAACTTTCAAGGCTTTCAAGTACATGTAACTGCTTAAATACCCAATATTTGAAAAATTGCAAGATTGCTAACCGATTCTTTGTATTTCAGTTCCAGAATAATGTGCTTACAGCGTTATTGCCTGATACCCATCCGGCAAAAACTCCAATTGCGCTTTAGACCAACGTGGGCCGTTCGCCGGATAATGAGTACATCTAATCTTGGCGGGGCTTTACCGACTTCGTAATTGGATTCGACCTCTAAATTAGCTGGAATCAAGATTGCTTTCATCATTGATCCGAAGAGGTCGTGGCTTGTTGGGATTGTATACTTTTTCAGGTGTTTTTTCAGGTTCTACTTTATTTTTAGGTTCAATGTTTCCTTTTTTGAATTTGATGAATTGTATTTTTAAACGAATGCTTTTTTGCTTCAAGGGCAGTTATTATATTACAAATCAAAATTAGCAATAATTATTTAAAGTTAGAAAAAAAATGTAAAAGATAACAAACATCTTCTACCCCGATTTTTTGATCATGATTCATATCATATCAATAAATACATTATCAGATTCCATGCCAGTCATTATATTCAAAAGCGCGATAACACATGACAAGTCAATCTTTTTACAACTTATATTCATTTTTTTACAATTATTCCCATTCATTCGAAAATCACCATTATCAGGAATCAAAACAGCGTCATTATTGAATTCAAATTTTGTGAATGGGAGCGATGTTGATGAACCAGATGCGCCTGTCGTTTGAAACTGAAGATAACACTTCACTGCATTCATAGGATATTTATCTTTAAATGGATAAACCCCAATAGATAGCTTTCCTTCGCGCTGCAAGCCGCTTTCAATTTTGTAATCATTTTCGAGTATAGGCACCAATCAATGCGTAGTCTCCGGAAATATCCACCGCATAGCCGAAATAATCATTGGCTACGCCATCGGTTGCAGGTAGTTTGGCTGTTTCAGACCATCCGGACGCACCATAGGTTAAAATATAGGCGGAACCGCTGTTTGACCCTTTGTCGTCATCATAATAGGCGCCAACGATCGCATGATGATTGGATATGCCGACATCATAACCATAATAATCATCAGTATTGCCATCAGAGGCTTTTGCAAAGTATTCATCAGGAAATACCTCATAAACAAAAGATTGGGTGTCAGTCAGACCAT
>Ga0272440_1003948_pt1 | contig 10824 bp, 15 predicted proteins | sample SSMMMBAug17_FD_192440 | JGI IMG/M metagenome (GOLD analysis project Ga0272440, IMG submission 192440) | Marine sediment archaeal communities from Little Sippewissett salt marsh, Falmouth, MA, United States - SSM-MMB-Aug17 | ecosystem: Environmental > Aquatic > Marine > Wetlands > Sediment ... | reverse complement strand
ATCCAAGATTTTTTCACTTTGTTTTGCTGCTAATTTATATCCTTTAATTATAACAGTGGGATGAATTTTTTTATCCAAAAGCATTTCCGCATTTGCCAATAATTTCCCAGCCAAAACAACAGCAGTAGTTGTTCCATCTCCAACTTCATTTTCCTGAGTTTTTGCGATATCAACCATCATTTTAGCAGCAGGATGCTCCATATCCATTTCTTCTAAAATAGTAACCCCATCATTTGTAACAATAATATTTCCAGCTCCATCAACCAACATTTTATCCATACCCTTTGGGCCCAACGTTGTTTTAACAGAATCAGCAACTAATTTAGCAGCAAGAATGTTATTTCTTTGTGCATCTTTACCAATAGTTCTTTGAGTGTTTTCTGGCAATATATAAATTGGCTTATCTTGTGTCATTTTCTCTTTTCTAATTTAACAAAATTCATCCAGTTTTAAAGCATTATTATCATAAAGTCTCTATATTACAAAATTATCCTCGTATTCAAAATATTTAAATACCTAACATTGTTATCTATAACACAAAAGAGAATTAAAATGGCAGAAAAAGATATCTTGTGGGGAACAAAAGTAAAGCACAAAGGTATTTTTGATTTTAAAGAACTTTACAGGATTTTATATGAATGGTTCCAATCAGAAGATTACAATCTCGGAGAAAAATCATATAAAGAATCAGTAGGAGCTGGAGGCTCAAAACAAGTAGAAATAGAGTGGGAAGCTTATAGAAATATTTCAGACTACTTCAGATTTACAATCAAAGTCGGTTGGTTAATTCTTGGAATGACAGAAACAGAAGTAGAAATAGACGGCGTAAAACAAAAAATGAACAAAGGACAATTGGAATTATCAATAAAATCAGTTTTAGTAAAAGACTATGAAAGCAGATGGGAAACAAAGCCATTTATTAAATTTTTGAGAACACTATATGATAAATATCTTATTCCTGCAAGAATAGAAAACTATGAGGGTAAATTGCTAGGAGAAATGGACGAGCTAGTTGCCCAAGTCAAATCTTTTTTGTCTTTACAGGGAAGAAAATAGTTTTTATCTCAATTCTTTAACCAACTTATCTAAACTTAATAATTTTTCTTTACCTGTTTTCATATCTCTAAGTTTAAACTTACCTTCTTTTGCCTCTCTCTCACCCACAAAAATAGCATAACTAATATCTTTAGCATTAGCATATTCCATTGCCTTCCCAATTTTCCCATACATAACAACACTTCCAACATTTTCGCTCCTTAATTTCTCAGTAAGCTTAATTGCTTCCTCGTCTTGTTTAACAGAAATAACCATAGCTTTCACTTTTCTAATATCTAAACCTTCTGCGATTTCTGCTAATCTATCTAGGCCAAAAGAAATCCCAACACTTTGATTTCCATTAACATTATATCTTCCACCAGCAGTTATTGTAAATTTATACTTAGGGCTAACAATTTCGAAGATGTTCCCAACATAATAACTTAAACCTCTAGCTAAACTCGGAACAAATTTTATTTTAACTCCATAAATTTTACATAATTTTTCTAGCTCCCTAATTTCATCTGCTCCTTCAAATCCTTCTTTAATAAAAAATTTCAAATCTTTATCAAAATAACTTAACAACTCATCTGTTCTTTTTTCACCAAGCAAACCAACCAATCCTTTATATGCACCATCTCTATCCTTAACAAGCTTGTCTATTTCTCTAACAATAGCTTTTTCTGTGTTTTTATCTCTAACAAATTTTCCTACAATAGCACTGAGTAATTTTCTATTATTGACCTGTATCTCAATTGGAATTTTTAATTTATAAAAAATAGTTTTAGCCAAGGCTAAAATTTCAGCATCTGCTGTTATTTCAGAAGCTCCAATTATATCTACATCACATTGAATAAATTGTCTATATCTTCCAGGTCTAACTGGCTCATCTCTAAAAACAGGTCCAATACAATATCTCTTATAAGGAAGCTTCTTATTTTGTGCAATCCTCTTGGCTTGAAAAGTAAATTCATACCTTAAAGCAAGTTTTCTTTTCCCCTTATCTTTAAGCTTAAACACATCACTAACAGCCTCGTCATCAGAATTATCCCCTTTAACAAACTCTTCATTCTCAATAATCGGAGTTTCAGCTGGTTCAAATCCATAAACACTAAAAGCTTTTTCAATAATCTCTTTAACTTTAGCTCTTTTCAATGCTTCTTCTCCAGTGTAATCTCTAAATCCTTTAACTAAATCTATTTTTGTCATTTTAAATTTCCTCGTTTTGTTTTAAATTAGAAGCGGAAGGAGTGAATCGAACACTCGTCTCCCGGACCACAACCGGACGCTCTAACCATTGAGCTACAACCGCCATTACAGTTATTTTTACTTAGAAAAAATGATTTAAAAACCTTGTTAGAAATAAAGTTCAAACTAGAATTATTACAACCCACAATGGGGACAACTCCAGTTTTTATTTGCCATATTGTATTTTAGATTATTAACTATATAAATTTAATCTTATAATTAGAAATACGCTTATGCAGTTTGCAAAAGAACAAGCTTTTTAGGAATTACTCCATCTTGACCCATTCTCTTGTAGTTGTCTCTGTTTAAGATGTCAAAACATTTAGGACAGACTTGCTTTTGTCTAATAAAGCTATTTGCTTTATATTTTCTACACATTTCGCATTTTCCCTTCATATCGTCTATTTTTACCATATTGTTATTGTTTGTTTAATTTAATCACCAAAATTTTATTGTTTAGAAACCTTATAAGGTTTTCTGCCCTCTCTTATGATTATAAACCCTAGAAGAGACGCCAGAAATTCAAAACAGTACTTCTTTTGTCTCTTCTGGGAAAAAAGAGGTGATAATATATTTAAGAATGGGTACTATATAAAGGTTTCGGTATTGTTACTTCTTAATAGGAACAACAGGGTGCTACTTAAGAGTTACTTTATCCAGAATGTTTTTGTATATATTTAGAAATAATTGATTTTGTTGTTCTTTCTGTCTTGCCAGCCCTAAGAAGACAGCTAGCTTCAACAATTGCTCCCGTAATAAGATGATCCTCTAGGTTCGCATTTTTTGCTTCTGAAAAAACACATTCATAAAAATTATCATAACCCCTAAAGAGAGTCATTCTAGTTGTCATATCCAAATTTTCTTTGTATTTATATTTGTTCATATTTAAATAAATATATTAAAATTTCTCTTTAAAAATATAACTATTAACAGGAAAAATTATTCTGTTTTTCTTGCTTTACGCCATTTCTTTAGGATTATAGTAAATCCTATTACTCTTCCAGTATATCTAGAGCCTAAATCAGCTAAGAGTTTGTCTTTAATTTCTTTAACTTCATTTTTATCTCTACCGCTAGATTTTAACAAGCTTATTCTAATGTTTTCAACATTTTCTCCAAGATTTCTAACTTGCTCAACAAACTCTGAAGTATATCCTTTTTTTCCTATTTGTAATTGAATCATATTAACCATCTGTATGAAAACCTAAGGTTTCCCTAACAGGTCACCCATCCTAAAATAGGTTTCCAAGGAAACTTGTTTATTTCTTTAAAAATAAAAATATTCTAGACTTTTTAATCCCTTCTATCTCTATTAAATCACGCCTTCACATTAATATTATCTGAAGGAATAGCAGACATTATCTCATTTTTGGTTATAGGATAGCCGTGCTTATCTTTAACTATTTTAAGAATTTCCCTAGAAGCTTGTTCTTTATCCATTTTTCCAGGAGTTAAAATAGCTAATTTGTGTTCAGCAACGCTCAAAGGCAAAGCTCTTAATTTACCCCTTTGCATATCTAAAGCCAATTTTAGTTCTACATTTTTTCTATTAACACTTCCTAATATTCCAAAGGTTCCTTCCTTCATTCCTTTTTTCTTTGTAATTTGTTCACCCTTGAAGATATGAACTTCAGATTTTTTCTTTAGTTTTTTCCATTCATGACTAAAGCATGCAGTAAAAATAGCCATCTCTTCTAAATCCTTAACATTAGGATTTTTAATAACACAAAAAGGGCTTCCTGGTGTCGAAGTATGCATTACAACATCTTCACTATCAACATTCCTCATAATCTCTTCGTTTTGACTAGAACTTTTACCTCCAATAACCAACTTTCCAGAAGAAGTAAAAAACCATTTATATTTTTCATAGTCAGATTTAAGTTTAACATCAACTGCATTTACACGGGCCAAAAAATTAACCATAAAACTTTGATAGAAAACTAGGTTTTTAAATTAAATGTTTTTTTAAGTATTAAAAACCTTTAAATAGTCCAGTTATCTTTTACTCATATGCAAAGAAGGGGTATTTTAGAAAACAAGCGTGGTGCATTTGAACTATCTGTTACAACCATGATAATTATTGTTCTTGCAATTACAATGTTAATTATGGGATTAGTTCTTATAAGAAACATTTTCGGAGGAGCAACAGAAAGCATTGACTCTTTAAGTAGCAAAGTTAAAACAGAAATAGATAAAATTTTTACAGACGAAAATAAAAAAATCGTTGTTTATTTAGGAGAAGATAGAACAGCAAAGGTTAAAGCAGGAACAGATTTGTTTGGTATTGCAATAGGAGCAAAAACAGCTACAGGAAGCAGAGTTCAAGCTCGTTCAGATTTACAATACAAAATGGAATTAGATGAAACAGCAAGAGAAAATTGTGCAGCAATACTAGGAAAAACACAAACAACAAATTTATTCAAGCAAGACATTGGAGAATGGACAGATTTTGATGAATTCCAAGGAGACACTTCAAAATCTATTATTCAAATAGGAGTTCCAGAAGGAACAACTCTCTGCTCTCAAAAAATATTCATAGAGGTAAGAGATAGAAGTGTTAATCCAGAAGGAGAAATCGTCGGAGGAGACTTTTTTATTGTTCAAGTAACAAGAAAGGGTGTGTTTTAAAGCATAGTTTCCTAGAGTATTAATCTTTAAAAATAAATAAATAGTTTTTCTTTTACACCTCTCTCTCTTCCTCTCTCTCGTGTTTTTCTTCTTCATCTTTTTCTTTCCTCACAACCTTTTTATATCCTATTTCTCATATTAAATTATGCTAAAACTATTCAATACATTAGGTAGAAAAAAACAGGTATTCAAGCCCATCAAGGCTAACGAGGTAGGAATTTACACTTGTGGTCCAACAGTTTATTGGTTCCAGCACATTGGAAACATGCGAGCATACATTTATTCTGATTTACTCAAAAGAGTTCTTCTTTACAACAACTACAAAGTTAAGCATATCATTAACATAACAGATGTTGGACACTTAACTTCTGATGCAGACGAAGGAGAAGATAAGATGGAAAAAGCAGCTGCAAAAGAAGGCAAAAAAGCAGAAGACATTGCCAAGTTTTATTTTGATGAATTTGAGCAAGACTTAAAAAAATTAAACATCCTAACTCCAACAAAATGGTCAAAAGCAACAGAACACATTAAAGAACAAATAGATTTAGTTAAAACATTAGAAAAAAAAGGTTTCACTTACCAAACTTCAGATGGAATTTATTTTGACACAAGTAAGATTAACAATTATGGAGAGCTTGCCTTATTACAGCCAGAGCAACTTAAGGCAGGAAAAAGAATTGACATGGCAGAAAAGAAAAACAAAACAGATTTTGCTTTGTGGAAATTTTCAAAACCCGAAGACAAGCGACAGCAAGAATGGGAATCTCCATGGGGAAAAGGTTTCCCAGGATGGCATATTGAATGTTCTGCAATGTCTTCTAAATATTTAGGAAAACAATTTGATATTCACACAGGAGGAGAAGATCATATTCCTGTTCATCATACAAACGAAATTGCTCAATCAGAAGCAGCTTTTGACAAAAAACCTTGGGTTAATTTCTGGGGGCATGTAGCATTTTTAACATCTAAAGGAGAAAAGGTAAGCAAATCAAAAGGAGGCTTATTTACAATATCAGAATTAGAAAAACAAGGCTTCTCTCCGATAGATTATAGATATCTAAACTTATTAACTCATTACAGGAAAAACTTAGACTTCTCTTTAGACAAGTTATCTGTAGCAAAAGAATCATTCAAAAATTTAAAAAGGAAAATCCAAGATATCGACGATAAATCAAAGGGTTCTTCAGCAGATAAGCATTTAAAAGATTTTGAAAAAGCAATTAACGACGATTTAAATATGCCATTAGCACTACAAGCACTACAAGCATTAGTAAAAGATGATAAAGTTTCAGGCAAATCAAAATTAGAAGCAATAAAAAAAATAGACACTATTTTTGGTCTTGATTTACTTAAGCAAGAAAAACTTTCAATTCCTGAAGAAGTTAAAACTCTTGCAAAACAAAGAGAGCAAGCTCGTAAAAACAAAGACTTCGAAACATCAGACAAACTAAGAGATAAAATAAAAGACCTCGGTTTCCAAATAAATGACACATCCGAAGGAATGAGCTTGGAAAAGTTGTAAAATGAAGTTAGTTCTATTGAGACATGTTGAATCCGAAAGCAATAAGGCAGACAAGGCAGATTCCCAAATAGATGCAGAGCTAACAGAAAAAGGAAAAGAAGATGCACAAAAACTTGCTTGTTCTTTAAAAAAATATAATTTTGATATATTTATAGTAAGTCCATTGATTAGAACCCTGCAAACAATTCAACCTTTTTTAGATACCTTAGTTACTCCAAAAGTTATAACAGAAAAATTAATTTTAGAAAGAGATTTGGGTAATTTTACAGGAACTCCGATGGGAACCTTTCAAGAATATTGTAAAAAAAACAAACTAGATCTTGTTTCCCATACTCCAAAAAATGGAGAATCTATATTAGAAACCTATAATCGTGCTAAGCTATTTTTATCTAAACTAAAGACAAGTTATCAAGATAAAACAATATTAGTGTGTGGTCATAAAAATTTTCTTAATTGTTTAATTATGGCAATAGAAAATAAAGATATCAATGACTATTATGGCTTATCCTCCATAAAATTGGGAGAAATAAAAGAATTTACACTATGAAATGCCACTAACAACAACTCAAATCATTATTTTATCATTAATAGCATTCTTCATACTTCTAACAATAGTTCTTAATAAAAAAAGAAAAAAGAAACAAAAACTTTCAAAGCAAGAAAAACAGCTTCGAGCATTAAAAAGAGTTTCAAGAAAACTAAATAAGTTGCAGAAAAAACAATAAAATGAAAATTAAAAACCTTAAAAATAAAATTGAAAATGCTACAATCGCAATAGCTACTGTAGATAATAACAAAAATCCACACAACATAGCAATAATGTATGCAAAAGTAAAAAACAATAAAATAATTATTACCAATAATTATATGAACACAACAATTAATAATTTAAAGAGCAATAAGAATATTTCGTTAGTATTTTGGGAAGGAGAAAATGGCTGGGGAATTGATGGAGAAGTAGAATATCATGATTCTGGAAATTGGCTAGAATTTGTTAAATCTTTACCCGAAAACAAAAATGAACCAACAAAGGGGGCAGTAGTAATTAGTGTAAATAACATTAGAAAACTAGGATAAAATGCCAGAAGAAATAGAAAACCCAGATTGCCCATGCACATATCCTTGTTCAAGACATGGCAAATGCTCAGAATGCCAAGCCTATCATAAAGAATGTGGAGACTACACTCAATGTGGAAAAACTGCTCTTAATTAATTTGAAACAAATCTTGAGCCCATAAAACTTTATATATGATAATTTCTTAATATTCATATGAAAAAAAGAGGACTCAATATCTGGGATGTTATTGCATGGATAGTTTTAGCAGGAATATTATTATGGTTAATTCTAAAGGTCTTAGGGATAATCAATACGCCCATTTTAATACAATACGCTCCTTATTTCGGAGCAGTTTATCTAGCTGGCTGGCAAATTCATAAATTAGAAACCGTAACAAAGGATGTAAAGGATTTAAAGAAATTCGAAAAAGCAACAATAGAACAAGTTAACCAAATTAAAACAAATTGCATGGTTAAACATAAAAAATGATAAAAAAAGCAGCATTATTTGATTTGGATAACACGCTATATGATTATGATATAGTGAATAAAAAAGCAATGTTAGAAGTGTATAAGGTTCTTAGGTTACATATAAAAATTTCAAAAGAAAAATTCAATAGACTATTTAAAATATCTAAAAGAGAAATACATAGAGAACTTGCAGGAACAGCATCTGCTCACAATAGGACACTATATTTTCAAAGACTTATAGAAAAAACAAATCAAACAGTGGAACCAAAAATAATTCTAAAATTATATAACACTTATTGGAATTATGTGTTAAAAAATATGAAATTAAGAAAAGGTGTTTTAGGTGTTTTAAAAAAATTAAAATTAAGAGGAATGCAGATAGCTGTTATTTCTAATTTAACAACAAATATTCAATTAAGAAAATTGTATGCATTAAAAATCAGTAAATACGTCGATGTTCTAGTAACATCTGAGGAAGCAGGAAGTGAAAAGCCCCATGCTATAATGTTTTTATTGGCATTAAATAAATTAGACCTAACACCAAAAGAGGTGATTATGGTTGGAGACAATACTGTCTCAGACATTGAAGGAGCAAACTCAGCTAAAATAGATACTGTTCTTTTAAAAAGAGGAAAATTAGCTAGGGAAGCAAATGAAGATTATGAAAAAGCAAATTATGTTATAAAGACAATACCAGAAGTTTTAAATATACTAGACAATATTGAACATCAACAAAAGAGGAAACAAAATGCCAGAAAAAAAACTTAGCTCAAAAGAAAAGAGTTTATTAAAAACACTTAATGAAAAACAACAACGTTATACTAATTTAAGCTTGCCTAATCCAAAAAATGGTGAATATTTGCTATGTGTTTTTCACTTTGTTCCAGGAAAAGATTTAAATGTTTTACAAGCAGCTACAGAGATTGCAGCAGAATCATCTACTGGAACTAACTTCGCAGTTCAAACTGAAACTGATTTTTCTCATGAGATGAATGCTTTAGTTTACAAGCTTGACTTAAAAAAAGAATTAGTTTGGATAGCATATCCTTGGAGACTTTTTGACAGAGGTGGCAATGTTCAAAATATTTTAACATATATTGTTGGAAATGTCTTAGGAATGAAGCAGATTAATGCATTAAAATTATTAGATGTATGGTTTCCTCCTGCAATGCTTGAACAATATGATGGACCAAGCTATACTTTAGATGATATGAAAAAATATTTAGGAATCAAGAAAAGACCAGTTTTAGGAACAATAATAAAACCAAAAATGGGGCTAACTTCTGCAGAATATGCTGAAGTTTGTTACGACTTTTGGGCAGGAGGAGGAGATTTTGTTAAAAATGATGAACCTCAAGCAAATCAAGATTTTTGCCCATATGATAAAATGGTTGCCCATGTTAAAGAAGCAATGGATAAAGCAGTAAAAGAAACAGGGAAAAAGAAAGTTCATTCATTTAATGTTTCAGCTCCAGATTTTGACACAATGATTGAAAGATGTGAATTAATTAGAAATGCAGGTTTTGAATCAGGAAGTTATGCTTTTTTAATAGATGGAATAACAGCAGGATGGATGGCAGTTCAAACATTAAGAAGAAGATATCCAGATGTATTTATTCACTTTCATAGAGCTGCTCATGGAGCATTTACAAGACCAGAAAACCCAATTGGTTTTACTGTTTTGGTTTTGTCAAAATTTGCACGTTTAGCAGGAGCATCAGGAATACATACTGGAACTGCAGGTGTTGGTAAAATGAAAGGAACACCAGAAGATGATATTATTCCTGCAAAAAATATTTTACATTTATTATCTAAAGGGCATTTTTTTGAGCAATCATGGGCAAAAGTTCCAAAAGATGATAAAGATGTTTTAAAATTAGTAAAAGAAGATTCTCATCATCATGTTATTTTAGAAGATGATTCATGGAGGGCTGTTAAAAAATGTGCTCCAATTATTTCAGGAGGATTAAATCCAACAAAATTAAAGCCGTTCATTGATATTGCTGGAACAATGGATTTCATAACCACGATGGGAGCAGGTGTTCATGCTCATCCTCAAGGAACCAGAGCAGGGGCAACTGCACTAGTTCAAGCAATGGAAGCTTACAAGAAAAAGATAGATATTAAGAAATATGCCAAAACCCACAAAGAATTAGCAGAAGCTATTAAATTTTTCTAAAAAATTTATTATTTTTAAACCAACTCATGAACAACTTTCCCAGTTTTTTCATCAACTAGATTATTGTTCAATTTGTTTAAAATAGGATTTGTTCTTTTTTTACCTATCACAGGATTGTCTGATTCTATTGGTCTTTTAGAAGGAACAAAAGAATTTTTTGGCCTTTTAAATTTAAGAAAAATATAAACAACAGCTATTAATAATAGCAATACAACAAGTCCTGTTATAACTTTTCCTCCTGTTGTCCCAATTGCTGCACCTGTTATTCCTGCCAAGAATCCTTGCTCTTTTTCTTGTTCTATAATAGGGGCAATACTATCAACCCAAAAAGACACAAAATCATTTTTTTGTTCACCATCAGTGCTATTAACTATCATCATCCAAGTATTATTTCCCTCAATATCTATTAAAGAAGGAACTAATCTTTCTCCAGGAGCACACGAACCTTTATCATATAATGTATTTCCAGAATCATTACTAAACCAGATGTTACTAACATTTGAGCAATTTAAATTATTAATCATATAGCTTAGAGAAGTAACTTCTTCGTCATAATTATCAATTATAGTATTGCTATTCAATTTTGTTATACTAACATCCCAAGCACTAGCAAAACTAAAACATAAAAACATCAAAATCAGCGTCGCTAATACCTTCTTTACCATCTTTTTCTTACAAACAAAAGG
>Ga0272440_1003947_pt1 | contig 10826 bp, 7 predicted proteins | sample SSMMMBAug17_FD_192440 | JGI IMG/M metagenome (GOLD analysis project Ga0272440, IMG submission 192440) | Marine sediment archaeal communities from Little Sippewissett salt marsh, Falmouth, MA, United States - SSM-MMB-Aug17 | ecosystem: Environmental > Aquatic > Marine > Wetlands > Sediment ... | reverse complement strand
AAGTTTACCATGGGTTAATAAAGTATTGGATATTTATGTTAAAGCATTAAATTCAGTTGAAAATTGTCCACGCAATGGAATATACTCTGCTGGTTATTATGCATTAAATGTAAATATTATTTATGGACTAAATACACCAGCAATACCATCAGGAAGACAAAAAGGCGTTCCCTTAGCTCATAGTATTGCCCCTCATTATGGAATGAATATAAAGGACTTATCTTCAGCATTTAACAGTGTTTCTGCGGTTGAATTTGATAAATATGCTCCAAATGGAACCAGTGCTACATTTACTGTAGATTCAGCACTATTTCAAGGTCAATATGGAATTTCAAACCTTGCAAGTTTTATCAGTACATATTTTAGAAAAGGCGGTATGCAGTTTCAGCCAAATGTAATAAACAAAGAAATTTTAATAGATGCGTATCATAACCCTGAAAAACATAAATATTTACTAGTTCGTATTGCAGGTTATTGTGCATATTTTAATGATCTTTCTGATGAATTGAAAATTGCAATTATTAATAGAACCTGTTACTCTTAGATTCATTGGGCGATGGTAATGCTGTTGAAATAAGTTTTTTTAGTGGACAGTGGACAAAGTGGACGCAGTGGACAAAGTTATCATTAAAATTATGTTTTTCAGTCTTCTTTGTCCACTGCGTCCACTTTGTCCACTGCGTCCACTTTGTCCACTTTGTCCACTTTGTCCACTTTGTCCACTTTGTCCACTTTGTCCACTGCGTCCACTTTGTCCACTGCGTCCACTTTGTCCACTTTGTCCACTGCGTCCACTTTGTCCACTGCGTCCACTTTGTCCACTTTGTCCACTGCGTCCACTTTGTCCACTGCGTCCACTAAAGACAAATGGGGATAACAAATTTAATTTTTCGTATAACCTGGTAATTCATAGGTTGTACAACTACCAGTTGAACATGTTCTGTTTTGCACACTTGCTTTTTGGGATGATCCACCAGATGATCCCATGGCATAATTAGTTGAACTTATTATTTTTTCAAAACTATCTGAATTACATTTTGGACATTTCATTTCAACTTTATCTTTATTATTCATAATCAATAATTCAAAGATATCATTGCATTTTAAACATTTAAATTCATATAATGGCATAATTTGCTCCTGAATTATAAAATATTGTTCAAAAAAATTAAAAAATGATAAATATTATAAGCTTACTTTGATTTTTGGAATTTCGTGTGGACTGACAAAGACAAACACAGACTTACACACTTCACATTATTGGAAAAACCAAAGTTGATCTTTTGACTTTTTACAAGACCATCAAATTTGGATTATAATATTATTTTAAATCATATTCACCTCGATTAGATTCTTCAAAATACTTATCAAACTTCCCGCTTTCTTTTAATTGCTTAAGCCTGTTATTGAACATTTTTAATAAACGTTTACCTCTTTCGTTTTTACTGAACAGCACATAATGATTTCCAGGCTTTGATACTGGTTTGGGGTTTTCCATTATTAAATCTATTTGTTCAGGTTTTAAACTTTGTCTTGCTAAATGATAGCCGGTTATTTTATTTATAGCAAGAAGAGAAATTCTTCCAGCAACCAATTTTCTAAAATTCAATGTATCACTGCTGACATATTCTACATTAATTTTTTTATCCTTTTCAGCATTTTTAAATTCATCCCCATAAAAATAACCAACAGTAGCTCCTATACCAATTCCTTTTAGATCATCAAAGGTTTTCCATTTAATTGGATTTGATTTTAATTGAAAAAAAACATGGTAAATTTCATAAAGCGGGCTGCTATAATTTACTTCTTTTTCTCTTTCTTTATTTTTGCTCCAGCAAGGTGTAATATCAATTCTACCTTTCTGTACTTCTACATAAGCTCTTTTCCATGGTACCCATCTTAACTCAACTTTTATATTTTCCATTGCAAATATTTCAGATAAAATACGAATTATCACTCCATTATATTTCATATTTTTTGAAATCAATGGTGAATATTCGTTTACTCCAACAGTAATTATCTCCTCGGAAAAAACATTTAAAATTGAACTTACAAAAAAAATAATACCAAAAAGCATCATTTTTAATTTCATAACTCCTCCTTCATAAGATTAAAAGTATTATAAATTTCCAGTATAATATATAAATTATTTATTATTTGCATCGAATACCATTTTCTAAAAATATATTTTTACAATTTTTTAGAACATCCTGCTCGGAAAAAGTGCTCATTACTTTGCTGTTATTATATGGATTATCTACTCCAATTTTATTGGTTTTGTCATGCCAAAGCGGGTTGTATGCAAGAAGAACAGCTTCTTCAATGTATAATTTTTTTAAAAAATTAGCAATTTCTTCTATATTTTTTTTTGTATCTGTAATATTTGGGATAAGTGGTGTTCGCGAAATTATATACTTGCCATCCTTTTTAGCTTTTTTATAAAGCTGTTTAAAATTCTCCAATATTTTTTCATTAGGCAATCCACAGTATTTTTTGTGAATTTGACTGTCAATAATCTTGATATCAAAATAAATGCTGTCAAGATAGGGATAGAGTTTTTCCATAAATATTTCAAAGTCAAAGAGTCCGCATGTTTCAATAAGCGTATGTATTTTTTCCTTTTTAAGTGCTTTTAATAGTTTTGAAGTATTATCCATATTTAAGGTGGGTTCACCACCTGATATGGTTACCCCTCCATCTGATGTATCAAAAAAAGGTTTATCTGGAATAATCTTAGCAATTATCTCATCAACAGACATAAGCTTTCCGACTTTTTGCAGCGAGTTGGAAGGGCATGAGTCAAGACAGACAAAACAAAGAGTGCATTTATTTCTATCAATATAAAACTTATTATCAATGTGAATTGCTTTCTCAGGGCAGACATCCCTGCATGCGCCACAGTTGATGCAGTTTTTTCGATCAAATGATATTTCTATTGAAGGCTTTTTACTTTCCGGATTATGACACCATACACATGAAAGCGGGCATCCTTTGTAAAATATAACAGAACGAATGCCTGGACCATCATCAAGGCTGTTGCCTTTTATCTCAAGTATTAAATGATTTTTTTTTTTATTGTTTGTCATAACTATTATCAATTCTTTGAATTTAAACTAATTTTTAGTACTATAACTTAACCAATTAAATGTTCAATTGTTTCAAGCAGTTCTTTTTGATCAAAGGTTCCTTTAACAATATATGCATCTGCGCCGACTTCCATTCCACGCAGTTTATCCTCTTTTGATTCAAGAGAAGTAACTAAAATAAAAGGAAGAGACTTGAATCTTTCATCGTTTTTAACTTTTGCACCAAAAGCAAAACCATCAAGGCCAGGCATATTAACATCAGATACAATTCCATCAACATGTTCGCTTTGGATTAAATCCCAGGCTTGTTGACCATCAGCAGCAGTTATTACGCTATATCCTGCATTTTCTAAAATATTTTTTTCTAAGGTTCTTGTTGTAATAGAATCATCAGCAACCAGCAATTTATACTGTTTTTGTTCTTCGACTTTAACTTCAGTGATAATATCTTTTATTATTCCTTTTTGTGAAGACTTCATTAAATCAGCAACATTTAAAATTATCACAACATTACCATTACCCAATATTGAAGCACCTGCTACATTTCGAACACGTTTAAGCTGATTTCCTAAATTTTTTATTACTAACTCCTGTGTTTCGAGTAAATCATCGACTTTAAAAGCAATTCTTTTTTCTGCTAAACAAAGAACAACAACTGATATTTTTTTATCAGGATTAGTTTCATTTTGAATATTTGAAAGCTCAAGTATATTATCCAATGAAACCATTGGTATTGGGTTATTATTAACTTTTATCGCAGTTTTTCCTTCAATAATTCCAATTTCAGAAGGATTTATTTTTATAATTCGTTCAACTGTTGAACAAGGTATTGCAAAAATTTCGTCTGCAACTTTTAAAATTAATACCTTACTTGTTGCAAGTGAAAGTGAAACAGTGAGAGTAAAAGCAGTTCCTTTTCCTATAGTTGTATCTACAGATATCTGGCCATGTAAACGTTCAAGATTATCTCTTACAACATCTAATCCAACGCCTCTTCCAGAAATATCAGATACTTGATTTTTTGTTGAAAGTCCTGATCGAAAGATAAGTTCCATTAGTTCTCTTTTATCAAGACTTAAAGCTCTTTGTTCATTAATATGTCCTTTTTGAATAGCGGCAAGTTTTACTTTTTCAAGATCAATTCCAATGCCATCGTCAGCAATCTCAATTAAAATTAAAGAACCCTTTTGTTGAGCATTTAGCTTTATAGTTCCAGCTTCATTTTTTCCAGCAGCTTTTCTTTCATCAATTGTCTCTATTCCATGATCTACTGCATTTCTTAAAATATGAGTTAATGGATCTTTTATATTATCTAAAATTTTGCGGTCAAGTTCAGTTTCACCACCTTCAATTCTTACAATTATTCTTTTATTTCTTTGCCTTGCCAAGTCTCTAATCATTCTTGGGAAAGTGTCAAAAATGGATGATATTGGTCTCATACGTACCTGTCTAACCTTATCTTGAAGATCATCTGCAAGAAATGACAATTGGTCATAATCAGTTGTAAATTTTCTAATTAACTTGTTTATATCTGAAAATTGAGATTTTAAATAATTTTCATTTTTATCCATAAAGTCTAATAGACTAAGATATTCAATGTTTAAATCATTTTTTCTTTTAGTCTGCTTATATAATCCCCTTATTTTTCGCCAGTCTTTTTGCCATTTATTAAATATTAATTGAATTTTTTTAAGCTCAGTAAGTCTTTGAGCTGTTCTCATTCTTGAAACCATTAATTCTCCCATATTTGCCATAAGAGAATCTAATTTATCTGACTTAACCCGAATTGTTTCATCGATTTTACCACTGACAATATGTTTTTCATATTTTTCCTTTGAAGTTATATCTTTATTTCTATCCTTATTATCATTATTTATATCTTTATTTTCATTATTGTATTGTTTTGTTTTTTGATATGATTTTTTGTTTTCAATATTATCTTCATTATCATTTTGTAAGTCTTCTTTTTTATAAGAATTTTTAGATTCATTATTAATTGCTGATATATCAGTTTCTTTTTCAACAATTATTTGATTATCTGCTAATTGTTGACTACCTTTCTTTTGCATATCTGGTTCATTGTCATGATATTTTTTTTCATTATGATTTTTTTTATCATCCAATTCTCTGTCAGGTTTATAAATTTCATTTTTATCTGGTTTATTCTCATTATCAGTTTTATGATCAACGTTATTTTGCTTTATTTGTGATTTTATTTGTTTTTTTATCTTCTCAGGTAATGTATCAAGTCCTTTTAATAGACCATTAAACTGTTCAAATGGAAGTTTATTTCCTTTAAGATGTTCGAGCATAATTGATTTTAAAATATCAATAGCCTTGAAAAGCAAATCAGATAATTCTTGAACCATAGGAATTTCTTTGCGTCGAATTAAGCTGAAAACGTCTTCCATTCTATGAGCTATCATATTAATATCTTCAATTCCAACAGTCATAGAAGCGCCTTTTATACTATGAGATGCTCTAAACAATTCAGCAATTGTTTCTTTTTCCTGCTCCTGTTCAGAAATTCCTTGTTCAAGGAGTATTAAACCTTTATTTAAAGTCGCAAGATGCTCATCAAGTTCTATTTGAAAAGTTTCAAGCAATCTGCGCTTAATATCTTGATTTTTGTCCATATGAAAAAACTAACTTTTTATTAATATTTATATTTTTTTAATAATTCTTTTAATTGAGATGATAAATTATTTAAATTTCTTGCAGCTTCTTCAACCTGCTTTGTGCCGCTGTCTGCCTGAATTGCAGCCTGATTAATATTATCCATTGCAACAACTATTTGATCCATACCTGTTGACTGCTCATTTGTACTTACAGCTATTTGGTTAGCAGCTTGAGCTGCATGTTGAATTTTATCTCTAATGTCTTTGATTGCTTTGCCTGTTCTTTGTGTAAGCTTAACACCTGATTCTGCACGTTTTGTTCCTTCTTCAGTTACCATAACAGCAGTATTAGAGGACTTTTGAATTTCACCAAGAATATCTTTAACCTGAGATGTTGCCTGTCTTGACTGCTCAGCAAGATTTCTAACTTCACCAGCAACAACAGCAAATCCTTTACCTGCTTCACCAGCCCTTGCTGCTTCAATAGCAGCATTTAATGCAAGTAAATTTGATTGATCAGCAATATCATTTACAGAAGCAATAATTTCGCCAATCTGTTGAGTTTGCTCACTTAAATTTAGAATTGTTTCAGCAATAGCAGCTACCTGCTCTTTAATATTATTCATTCCTTCCATATTTTGATCTGTAGCCTTTAAACCATCATCAGCAACGCCAGTAGCATCTTTTACCATCTCTGAAACTAATCTTCCTCTATCAGCAGTTTGTTCAGCAGTCTGCCTTACCTCTTGAATTGTGCTGGTTGTTTCACTAACTGATGCTGATTGTTCACTGGATGTCGCAGCCTGTTCAGAAGTTGCAGCCAGAATTTGAGTTGTTGCTGTGCTTAATTGGCTTGTAGTTTCATTTATATTATTAAGCATATTTCTAAGACTATCTCCAAGCAGATTCAGGCTGTTTTTAAAATGATTAAAATCTCCTTTAAAATTATCACTAATTGAAGGCGGAATTTCACCCTTTGCAATTTTCCCAACAAAATCAACAGCTATTTGAAGAGGCCCTACAATAGCATCTAATGTTCCATTAACTCCATTAATTATTTTTTTGAAATCGCCTTCATGCATGTCAGCATCTGCTCTTTTTGAAAGCTCTCCATTAATACCTGATGAACTAAGCAAATCAGCATCAGAAATCAATGCATTTATTGCATCAATACATAAATTAATACTATTTTTTATTTCATTAAAATCTCCTTTGTAGCTGTCACTTATCTTTTCAGGAATATTTCCTTTGCTGATCATGCTTATATATTTTGCTGCAACAAAAAGAGGTCCTGTTAATGCATCTAAAGTATCATTAATACCCTTAATAATATTTGCATATTCACCTTTAAAAGATTTGTAATCACCTCTTGTTTTTAATTCTCCATTAATGGCTCCATTTATTAAGATATCTACTTCTTTTGTAAGTTTTTTTATATTTTCAATACATTGATTTAAACTATTTTTAAATCTTAAAAATTCGCCTTTATATTCATCTGTTATTTTTTCAGGAAGATCTCCAGAACTTATTCTGTCAACATAATCAATTGCCAATTTTAATGGTTTTACAAAGGCTTCCACAATATTATTAACATTATTAACAAGTTCTGCATATGAGCCACTAAACTTGTTTGTATCTCCTCGTAAATCTAAATTTCCCTCTGAAACTGCTGAAATAATTTTTACTATTTCATTATTTATCTCTCTTTCTCCACTAATATCTAATATAAATTCAAGTGCTCCAACAATATTTCCATTTATATCTTTAACTGGCGCGCCTGTATATCTAATTGGAATATTTTTTCCTTTTGAATCAGAAACAGCGTCTCCAGAAATAATTTCGTTTTTAGACATTGCCTGTTTACATCTGCATTCATCTGTCTGACAATGATCTGTTTTAAAAAAACTATAACACTTTTTGCCATATACATCTTTTTTATCAAGACCAATAAAACTCAAACCAATTTTATTTAAATATTTAACATTATAATTTGTATCAATTTCCATAACCGGAGTTGGTAAATTATCAATATTTTGTAATATTTTATTTTGTTCTGCTGCAAATATATTTAATTCTTTAATTAACAAAGCTATTTCATCTTTTCTTTTTGTCTTTAAAAAATAATTGTTTCCAGATGTTATATCTTTAATAAAGGAAGTTATACCATTAATACTATTTTTTAAACTATTTGAAAAAATTAATGTAATAAAAATAGAAATTACAAAAATTACTGATATTGATATTATAATAAAATTTCTTAAGCCATAATAATATTCATAAACCTGCTTTTTATCAAGTTCAAAACAAAGAAACCACGTTGTATCCTGAAATAATAATGGTTCATATTTAAAAAAGACCATTTCGCCTTTATAATTTGAAAATATGCCCTTTGAAGTTTTATTAGATGTAGAGTCATTAATATAATTAGCATCGAAAAAATTTTCATTATATTTTGAGCTTACATCAGCTAACGTAGAAAATCTAATTTTTTTATCTTTGCCAACAATATAAATATTTCCTGATTTTTCATTAATTTTCAAAGAGTTAATTGAATTATTTATTTTTTCAAATGAAAATCGTAAAACAACAATAAATTCCAAATTATTATTCTCTATGACAGGCCCCGCAATAAAAGCAGCTTGTTTGTTATTAATTGGAGCATAAGAACTAAAATCAACAAAACAAAAATCATTGCTGTCCTTTACTTTTCTTACTATTTTACCTAATGAAGAATTTCCATAATTAGAGCTTAAAACATTTGTTTCAAAATCATCTTTACGAGCATTTGAATAAAAAACATTTCCATTTATATCAATCAATAGAAAATCATCATAATTATAATCTGTTATATAATTAGAAAAAAATAAATTATTTTGTTTAATCTTATCTTCAATAATATTTTTTAATTCTATATATGAAACTAAGGCTAATGTTTGATTGGAGATATTTATTGGAGAGTATGCTAAAACACATAATTTTCCATTTGGACTTTTATAAATGCCTTTGCCGCTTTTTCCTGAAATAGCTTGATCTATGTATGATTCACTAAACTCTTGTCCAATTGAAAAATTTTGATTATCAATTTTTAAATTTGAATAAAAAACAGATTTATTAGATTTTTTTCCAATTAAAAAACTCTTAATAGATGAATTGCTTTTGCTAAAAAATTCATTAAAATTAGTTGATTTTTTATCGCTTTCAAGCGAATCTGAAGAAGTATTATTATTTGAATTATTATTGCTTTCAAATGAATCTGAGTATAAAATATTTGAATTTTTTTCAATAGAGTGTTTTAAAAAGTTGTTATGATCAGCTATGAAATCGTTATATCTATTATTTAAAGAAATAACAGCCTTTGATAATACAGAGATATCCTTTTTACAATCATTGATAAAATCATTGATTTTAGATTTATAATTATCTGTTATCTGATCAATTTGAATAAATGTTTTTTGATCTATTGAATCTTTTATCAATTTGCATGTCCAGATTCCAATTAGAGAAAATGGAATAAAGTTTAAAGCAATTAATAATAAAATGATCTTTGTTGTAATTTTTATATTGTTGATTTTTATCATTAGTGTATCCTTTCTTAATAATTATACTCGAAATTATCTAACTTTGGGTTTTCGAATTTCTTATGGACTGACATGGACAAACACAGACTTACACGTAACATGTTTGGAAAAACCAAAGTTGGATTATATTATAATAATTAATAATTGATTTATTAAGTTATTAAAATATTATCAGCCAATTTTGTTATTTTTAAGATGGAAAAGATTTTGAGAACTAGACCAGCATTTCACTTCATAGGATAATTAAAGTTGGATGATAGTATTATATTATAAAAAAAATTTATTAATTAATTCATTTATTTTTTTCTGTTGTTTTATTAACAGAATAAAAATTATATTTGTTTATTTTTACAAATTCCAAAAAAAACAACAGATTTACCAAAAGGAAAAAAAGGTATTTCATGGTATTGCCAATCGTAATCTTGAGAAGAATTTTTAACCATTTCCATTAATTCTTCTTTATTATGAATGCGAAGAACACTTATTATTCCATCATATAATCCCAATAAAGGAATTATTGGAATAATATAAGAAAAAATGACTTTTAGTATTTTATTTTCTTTTGTAATAAAGGGATTAATAAGATAGCCAATAGCTGAAGCAGGAAGTATTGAAAAAAAACGTAATAAATCCCTTGGAAATGCCTCAAATATAAAAATAGAATGCCTTTTTTTTACACAATCTTCAATTATTTTTTGTGCAATATCTGGCTTGAAATGATGAAATGCATTAATAATTGTGCGAGATTTTATATTATCAAACTTGGGAACATTGGTTGCATCGACTGATTCAGTTATAATTTCAACATGTTGAGGGTGATTTTTTTTTACATTTTCCATTGCATCAATTTTTGGGAAGAGATCAGAAATTATAAATTTAATGTTATATATACCATGTTTTTTTAAACCGCTTATTAGAGCAGATGCAGGTTCACCTGATCCACTACAAATATCTAATATTTTGTCAGAATTTGAATAATCATAAAATTTTTTAAATAATTCTACACTACTATAAACACATGAACTTAAACGCATTCCATGTCCCAGTATTTCAACAACACTATCACGTAAAAATTTTGGGCATTCATGTCTCTCATGAAACTCAAATGCTTGGATTCTTTTCATATTTTGATTTCCTTTCATAAAAGGCATTTTCAAAATTTGTTTTCAACCATTACCAACTCTTATCACAGATAAATTGTTTTATTTAGTATATTGAATATTAGAAATATAATATTAAAAAAGATTACAGATTTAGTTATAAGGATATTGGAAATTGCCATATCAAAATTATCCGCAGGTGTAAATTAGTACGTTGTTGACAAATTTTGATATGGGAACATAGTCCAAAGTCTTTATAACAAAATCTGTAGATGTAAACTTTTTTTAGAGCGTTATATTAATTTCTTATAACATCAATAATAAGATAGTACAATTATTTCTTTTGTTTAAAGTTAAATTCGAGCCCCTTCGGTAAGCATGCTTGACTTTAACAAAAATCGAGATCGAATTCCCCCCTTGAGGGGGGTTAGGGGGTTAGGGGGG
>Ga0272440_1003946_pt1 | contig 10827 bp, 10 predicted proteins | sample SSMMMBAug17_FD_192440 | JGI IMG/M metagenome (GOLD analysis project Ga0272440, IMG submission 192440) | Marine sediment archaeal communities from Little Sippewissett salt marsh, Falmouth, MA, United States - SSM-MMB-Aug17 | ecosystem: Environmental > Aquatic > Marine > Wetlands > Sediment ... | reverse complement strand
AAAAAATATCAGGTTGGCAAAACAGAACGTATCTGTCAATTTTGAATTTTTTTAGCGCCGACCAGTTTTTTCATATCCCGACAATGGGCTGATGAATTGGTTATCATGATATGCGGTTCGGTTTGATGGCCTAAAATTGTTGCATAACCAATATAATGAATGGGTTTATATCCGCTATTGATAAATTCCATTAAAGGAACAAAATTCGCACAGATATCATCAGGTTGAACCGGTACAACAGTCCATTTTCCCTGAAGATGATATAGTGCTTTCATAATGTGCCCTGCAATTGCAAAAGATATTTCTGGGGTATCGTTTATTGAATGGTCATCGATAAATTGATTCAACGCCTGTTGGGTTTGTTCATGAAACTCAGAATTCTGTGGTCCGGGTGAATAACCGAGATCATAAAGACCATGTTGAATTTTCTGTGTTAATCGTTTTCTTTGCATTTGCGTCAACGTTTTTTCTTGCTTATTCAGTGGTTGCAGTTTTTTTTCATCAATGACATCTTGTATTTTTGCCAGTAAGTGCCAGGATATGAACCCTTTTACAGGTAATTGGTGGAATCTTTGAAATTCCTGGATAGCTGATCTTATTCCTGAATGAAATGTACCATTTATTTTTCCCTGATAATACCCCAGTTTCATAAGATTTGATTGAATCTCTCGTGTCAGAATTTGGGATTCCAGCAGTTTATGGCATGTTTGTAAATTACGATCATTTTGTGATTGATTTTGTATCGACGCAAGCAGCTTTTTTTTGTCGAATCGAACATTTTTCTTGTCCGCCTGAATCAAATATTCCCGATATGTCTTTGCAAATTTAAGCGCATCCAGATTCTTATGCGCTTCGCGATAGTTGTTTTGTAAATGAAGGGCCTTTTGAAACGCTTTTTGGCTGTCTTCATATTTTCCTGAAAATGCCAGTACAATTGCAAGATTATTGTATAATTCAGGCGTTGCTGGATATTTTTTGATCAATTGTTCAAAGATATCAATACTTTCAGTGTATCGTTCAAGATCAATGAATATCAGTCCTTTGGTAAAAAGCGCATTTTGATCATCAGGAACATTTTTTAGATAACGCGTAATAAGCTCCAATGCCTGTTTGTATTCATGAGATTTCCTGAATATCACAGCTTTTTTTAAATCAGATGTATTCCCCGGCTGTATCGTCAAAAAGACTGAAAGCAGCAGGTATACGAAAGCTATTGTATTGTTTTTTCTCATAATTCAATGTGTTGCATTTTTTAAGCCAGCACAGCATTTTGATTCATATTTAACCAAAAAATGAATGAAAAATAATGTGCAGCTTCAATCAACTGTTGTGCCGCACCAAGATAGTCGCCAGTGTATCCCCCAATACTTTTTTTATAATAAAGAAAAAGTATGACAGTCATGCATATCAAAACTGGGATCGATACAAACACATATAGAGGTAAACTCAAACAGATAAGACCGGTGATGACTGTTGCAATACATATATTATTGATATGAGCGCTTTGAACCATCGTGATTGATTTGCTGGTTTCGATTTTTCCGGCATAAGGCAAAAAAAGCATCAAAAATAGAATGAAAAATCGGCTCAATATATGGCCAGAAATAAAAATACAGGGCAGATGAGCAGTCGGAATGTTTGTAAGAAACAGGTATTTCCCAGATAGAATGCCCAATAATCCAATCACACCAAAGGCACCAATATGGGAATCTTTCATAATGAGCAGTCGTTTATCAGGTGTCATCCCACCTAAGCTGTCACAAAAATCAGCAAAGCCATCTTCGTGAATTGCGCCTGTCAGTACAATGGTTGAAATCATACTCAAAAAAATACTCATTTCAGTGGAAAAAAAATGAGTGGTCAGAATAAAAACAGATGACGCCCACAGACCGACGAGCCCGCCAATTAGTGGCAAATATCGGATGGCATTTTGTGTATCACTGGCACGATATTGTGATGAGATCGGAATTGGAATGCGTGTAAAAAAAATGATTGTTTGTTTAAGAATGTGCCATTCTTTGGTTAATGGATTCATTCAGATAATATAATCAACCTGAGGTGAAACGATCACCTCAGGTTGCTATGATAAGGAGTGGATATTGTTTTTACCAGATAATTTTAATTTCAGTGCGTCTATTCTTTGAACGTCCTTCTTTGGTTTCATTTGTTGCAATGGGACGTGTTTCTCCAAAACCATCCACGATGAATCGATCTTTTGATAATCCCATCTTCAGCAGCTCATTTGCCACAGATTGCGCACGTTTTTTGGACAGTTTAAGATTATAAGCTGCTCGGCCCACACTATCAGTATGTCCATAAATTCCCAGGCGCATGGAAGGGTTCAGGTTAAGCACTTTTGCAATTTCTTCAAGATATGGATAAATGGCGCTTTGAATATTCTTTTTATTGGTTTCAAAGTGGATAATCTGAATAATCCAGCATCCAGAATCATCAACACGGGCGCCTTTGGGGGTGTTTTCACATTGGTCAACATGATCAAAAACCCCATCGCTATCGCCATCAATGATACATCCTTTGTTATCAACTGGCGCCCCTTTTGGGGTGTTTGCACATAAATCTAAATAATCCGGCACATTGTCTTCATCTGTATCCATTGGACAACCATTGCGGTCAACCACAACACCAGCAGGCGTTTCTTTGCATTGATCAAGGTAATCGTAAATTCCATCAGCGTCTGTATCAAAAGGACATCCTTTTTTGTCCACAGATATACCTTCAGGCGTATCCGGGCAATTGTCATTTTTATCTGCAATGCGATCGCCATCTGTGTCGATAAATTCTTCAAATATGACCCGATTAACAAATTCGGCCATTGAATCAGGATCGGCAAGATCCTCTACTTTTTCAACAATACCGCATGCTTGTTTTGCGATATTATCTAAAAAGGCGTATCCTTCTGGATTATCCCCGACATGAATGCCATATACACAGAGTCGATCACCGAAAGTTTTTTTCATTGCGTTTACAGTTTCCACTGAATTATCATCAATGTCTTTTCCATCACTGACAATTAAAATCGCAGCATGGCCTGATTTGGATTTCAAGCTTTGTTCAGCGGCATGAAGGGATTGAGATAAAAGTGTTTGACCACTTGGCCAACTTAATTGACTCAACGCCTTTTCAAATTCAACTGTACGATATTGATCGGATTGATAGACCTGTTTTGTTTCAGATGCGATTGTCCATAGTTCTTTACCAAACGTTCGAATGGTGCATGACATTTGAATTTCTGGTATCGTCTGATTTAAATATGAAAGAACTTCCCTGGCATGTGTGTACTTATCACGATATTTCCACATATATGCCATTGAACCAGAAGCATCCAAAATTACATACAAATGATTTGTTTTTTGGATATATTTGTCCATATCATATTTTTCATTCAAATCTTTAGGAACGAATGGACGAATACCTGTTGCACATCCAATCAATTGCAACATGAGTCCTGACAGTAAGACCAGTAAGACCACCTGTTTTTTCATTTTACCTTCCTTTCAATTTTTTTTCTTCGACAACTAAAAAACCATTTTACGAATGATGGTTGCCGACAAATATTATTATTTTTTTATGCGTTTCAATGCTATGATGATCTGGTTTTGCATGATTTGAACCAAATCAATCCAATTATAACGAAATCTAATCCTGTTTTGCAAGTATATTTTTTTGATGGTTGTTTAAATCATGATTTCTTAATTCATTTATCATTGCAGCCTGTATGTGGCAATGCGACAGGATAAAAGGCAATGCGCCACTGATTTTCATTGCAAGTAGAAATGCACGAAACGTATATTGCATTTTTAATATCCTCATAAAACAAACTGGCTTCCCCTTTCATATTGACAATTATTCTTAATTGAAACGCAACAGGTCCAACTTCAGACAAAATTGTTTTAACAGTTCCAACCCATTCATGAAATGATTGTTTTTCCATTTCTGTTTGAACAGATTCTGTTAAGGAGTCGATCATTTTATTGATTAAACGATCCTGGTGATTGTTATCAAAATGAATATTGGCAACAATTCTAAAACCATTTGATAGATTAATGGGGGATAGCTTCAAAAATTCATCAGTTGCGCAGGTTTGTATCTGTTCGCCGAGAAGTTTAATGCGGACGAATTCCGGCGTTTGCGTAATAATGGTTCCAATGGATTCTTGAGGAAGTAATATTGTATCACCAGTCGATGTTGGAAACCAACATTCATTGGTTGCAATCGGGCGGGAACGCATGTCTAACAGATCTTTTAAAGGCAAGTGTATGATCCCACCTTCAAGACGTTCATTGGTCAATTCTGATGCCAGATGAATGCGACTGACACGATATGGAAGGCCTTGATAAACAACCAGTTCACCTTCTCGAACAGGTCCCAGATTTAGTATGATTCTTGCCTGTTTCCAATAGCGAGGCAGGGCATGGTTTGAAGCCCAGGCAATTCCCACAATGAATATAATGAATAATGACAATAAAAACCAATCCCCACAAAAATAAAGAACCAAAAGCAAAACCACCAATGAACTTAGAAACGTTGCAATCCAATAGATCAAATCAAAGGTACGAATATAAACAGAACGTGGATGATTCTGAAAGGGGCGTGTCAAATGAATTTTTGTTTGTAATTGATGCATCAGAAACCATGTCAAGGCAAAAAACAATAAAGCAACAACTAGATTACGTCCTCGGCTTCTAAAAAACAATTGCATCAGTTCATGCAGATGTTCTGATAAATGCTTTTTTTTCATCTGTTTTTGCTTGAGCTTTTGTTTCGTAATATTCAGGCGGGTATTTATTTCTCGATAGCGATTTTTCCAATTATTTTTGATCTGGTTGATTTCGTCTTTTAAAGATGCGCTTGTGATATGTGGCATAATGCTATTGAGTCGATTATTCGCTTTTGCGGCAATAATTATTTGATTTTGGAGATTTTCAATTTCAGTTTCAAGACGATCAATTTCTCTCGGATGAGAGGTCATTTTTTTTATTTCTCGGACCAAAGGCTCAACCAGTTGCTTTAATTCATCTTGCCAATTAAACGTTTGTCTTTTGTGCGTATCAAAGGTATCAAGATGGACATCAGTGGCCAATTGATGAAAATTAGATTCAAGTTGTTTGAGATGTTTACTTAACTTCGAAATTTTTTGTGTGAAATCTTTTTCACGTCCAACACCGGCAGTACTTTGCATTTGTTTTTGAATTGAAAGAATCTGATTGCGCGTATTATTGATTGCATCCAGTAAATCCATTAAATGCGTTACTGTAATGAGGATATCATCCGATGGGACCGATTCCTTGCTGTGAATCGGTTGTGCGATTGTTATAATAAGTATAATAAAACAGGATGTTATCAATCGATGAAGGGTTGCTCGTTTTATGATTATTTCTTTTTTGTATGACATTTTTTTTGCTTTCATGGATAATAATTTTTAAAAATTCATTTTTCGTGAAAGAAGGCTTGCATTATTGATGCTCATCCTGTAATTTCTAAATTAAATATCATGATAGGCGTATTCCCAAAAAGTTGGGCATTTAATAACAGAGCATTCCTTAAGCCATTTTTTTTCCAAAAAAATGACCGATTTATAGGGTATGCACCCGCATGAAACGCTAACATAATTATTACAAGGGAGTAAAAAGTGCAGGATCAATCCAATCCACATGGAAAATTTCTCAAAAATTTATTATCCCATCAACCCACAGCAAGTGCATTTTTTAAAATCGTTATTCCAGAAAACATGCAACAATTGTTGGATATTACCGCACTTGAGATCAGTAATGATCAGTTCATTGATGATGAACTAGAACATCAATTAACAGATATGCTTTTTAGAATATATTGTAAAGATCTTATGCCAGCATATATTTACTTATTGTTTCAACATAAAGGCAATCCAGAACCTTTAATGCCTTATTTGATATTTCGTTATATGGAACGAATTTGGGAGCAAACAATTAATCAAGGTCTAATTGGTCATTTGCCGCTAATTATTCCAGTCGTTATGTATAATGGAACGGCCCCATGGAGTGTATCCACTCAATTCTCCAAACTATTTGGGAACCCATCTGATCTAAAAAAAATACTGCCAGACTTTAACTTTATCCTTTGCGATCTGTCTCAGATTGATCTACTCGATTTTTCTGATTCACCCATACTTTCAACAGGAATGCATTTGCTAAAAACCATTCATGACAATGATTTTGAAGATCAACTTCCCCATTTTCTCAATCCTTTAAAGCAATATTTTGACAGTGATTACACCAAGCGTTTTTTATCCTTTATTATTGAATATGTTTGTGGTGCATCTAAAATGAGTGAAAATGATATTGAAACTGTAATTGAAGACCTCTTTTCAAAAACAGGCAAAGATATTTATTATCATGTTCATGAACAATTATTTTTCCAAGGGGTCATCTATCAGGCGCGCGAAGGAATCATTGATGCTCTGTCTGTTCGGTTTGAGACAATCCCACCCAAAATTATTGACACCATTCAGGCGATTGATGAAATTGATATTATGAAAATTTTACACAAACAAGCTGTCACGTCCAGCGACCTTGACGAATTTGAAGAAGTCCTTGAAATGATGTTATTTTAACGTAAACAGGTACACGAAAAAATTGCTTTCGTTTGTATCATGAAACATCAATTAAAAAGGTGTCAGGCTTTCATAGCCATTTTCTGTCACCAGAATCGTTTGTTCAAATTGAGCAGAAAGCGTTTTATCTTTTGTAACAGCCGTCCATTTATCAATTTTAGAAACTTCAATATCCTTTTTGCCGAGATTAATCATTGGTTCAATGGTAAACACCATCCCAGGAATAAGCTTGATACCATCACCCTTTTTTCCGACATGTGGGACATGTGGATATTCATGAAAGGCAAAACCAACCCCATGTCCGGTATATGCTTCAACAACAGAACATTTTTTTTCCTCAGCATACTGCTGAATCGTCCAACCAATATCGCCAATGGTTGCCCCTGGTTTAACCTTGCTTATGCCGCGACGCAAGCAAGTTTCAGCAACTGAAACAATTTTTTTAGCTTCTTCCGATACGTCCCCCACAAAAAAAGTTTTATTGGCATCAGCAACATATCCATTTAAAATAGATGTAATATCTACATTGACAATATTTCCTGCTTCAAGAACACGTTTACCAGGCACTCCATGGCAGACTTCATTATCAACTGAAACACAAGTACTTTTCGGAAACCCATTGTAGTTGAGTGTTGCTGGTTTTGCATGATTTTTGATCGTAAATTCATGGACAATCGTATTGATTTCATCAGTCGTCATTCCCTCAGCAATCCTTGACTCAACAAGATCAAGCGTATCAAGAACAAGCTTTCCTGCTCTTCTGATATGTTCGATATGCCGGGCAGATTTCAGATAGATATTGTATTTCTTTAGATATTTTTTTGCCAGATTGTTTTCAGGCGGTGGTGGTTTTGAAACAAATTCGGGTTGTGAAATTTTTTTGCCCATACAGCATTTTTTAAATTTTTTTCCACTTCCGCATGGGCAGGGCGCATTGCGGCCGACTTTCATATTTTGGTTTGGATTTAGCATACGCATCACGATGGGATATCTCTATTTGTTTTTCGTATGCCCATTTGAAAAATTATGTTCATAAAAAATGCTCCCTTTTGTTTTTTTTATGTTATTCAAATGGGTAATAAGGTTGAAAATATTTAGATCTTAATCATCGTTTCAGCCATTTTTCTTGCGCTTAACTCTTAATGGTACACATGAAAAAAAGGGGGTATTTTTTTAGGAAAGCGCCCATGACAACGCCAAGGCGATGATGAAAGTCAATATTTGCTTCCTTTTTGAATTGAAAAACCCTATACACCTATATGAGATAATTGTCAAATTTATTTGTTTTTTTCTTTAAATCTAAGATTGCATCTTTGTTCTGATAGTGATATATAAAAATTTATCAAGATTCATCATACTTCATCAATGACATGCCAAGCAATATGGCAAATAAACCCATACGATATTAAATGAAAAATCAACCCTTCAAATGGACGACGACTGATATTCTCAATGCAGTGAATGGCCAACATCTATTTGGCACATCACCGCACCCCTTTGACAATATTTCTATTGACTCAAGGTCTGTAAACGCGCATTCATTATTTGTTGCCCTGGTCGGTGAACGATTTGACAGTCATGCGTTTATTTCTGATATGATTCATAAGCCGGTTGTTGGGATATTGATTCAGCAGGACAAGGTATCAGAAGAACAAATCCGATTGTGGAAACATGACAACCTGCTGTGTATATCAGTACCAGACACCATCAAGGCATTGGGCGATCTCGGACATTATCAACGTAAAAAATGGGGCGGATCTATTGTCGGCATTACAGGTACAAATGGAAAAACGACAGTAAAAGAACTGACAGCTTCTGTTCTTGCGACAACATACAATACATTAAAAACGTCGGGTAACTACAACAATCATATCGGCGTTCCAAAGACCTTGTTTCAAATTCAATGCAATCATCATTGGGCAGTCGTTGAGATGGGGATGAATCACCCAGGTGAAATTGCATATCTTTCCCAAATTTGCCAGCCAGATATTGGTATCATAACAAACATTGGGCCAGGACATCTTGAAGGTGTCCACTCTATTGAAGGGGTTCGCAAAGCCAAAGGGGAATTAATACAACATCTTGATAAGGAAAACCTGGCCATATTAAATGCCGATGATCCATTGGTCTTATCATATTGTGATCAATGTAAATCATCTGTACTCACATTTGGTCTAAGTTCAACAGCTGAGATCTCTGCAAACGAGATTTCTGAATATATCAAAGGATCCAGGTTTACACTGATGACACCTGATGGCAGCATTCCTGTTCAATTACCGGTTCCTGGACGTTTCATGATTTCTAATGCTTTAGCTGCCGCTGCTGTTGGCTATTATGCGAAAATTCCTCTGAAATCTATCAAAACAGCTCTAGAATCTTACGAACCGATTCAGGGAAGATCTTTTATTCGACATCATAAAAATGGCATTCATATCATTGATGATACCTATAACGCCAATCCAGCTTCCATGCGTGCTGCAATCGATAGTCTGAAACAGATTGGCAATGACAATCATCGTTATTTCGTCTGTGGCGATATGTATGAATTGGGTCCAAAAACAAAACAATACCATAAAGAAATTGGTGCATATGCAGCAAAAGCCGGATTGAGTGGGATTTTTGCAATCGGTGAGTGTGCATCAGATGTTCTAAATGGCGCAATTGAAGAAGGGTTTGACCCAAAATTACTTGACTCAGGCACACATAAAGAAATTGCGAAATTGTTATTGGAATTATTAAAGCCAGGGGATTGGTTATTGGTAAAAGGATCCCGGGCGATGAAGATGGAACAAGTCATTGAAATGATAGCGTGAAATGTTATGCCATTTCTGTCAAGCGACATAATAAGGAAATTACTATGATTTATCATTTTCTATATCCATTGCATCAATACTTTTCAGTATTTAATTTATTTCGTTATATTACATTTCGAACAATATACGCAACGCTGACATCCATGATTATTTGTTTTATTTTGGGGCCATATGTCATTCGTAAGCTGAGTCAATTACAAATTGGTCAATTTATTCAGGAGGATGGTCCGGAGTCTCACTTGTCAAAGTCTGGAACCCCAACAATGGGGGGAGTGCTGATTCTGTTTTCAGTCATCTTGTCAACATTGTTATGGGGCAATTTGTCCAACAATTATATTTGGATCATACTAATGGTTTTGATGGGCTATGGTGCAATTGGTTTTCTGGATGACTATATGAAAGTGACCAAACGTCAGAATCTCGGCTTAACAGCCCGGCGAAAATTTATGCTCCAATTAACAATTGCGTTTTTGGCATCAATGATGATCTACTGGAATCCTTCATTTAATACCCGTGTCACCATTCCATTTATCAAACATTTAGCACCCGATCTAGGGCCAATATATATTTTATTTGCCATGTTTGTTATTGTTGGTACATCTAATGCAGTCAACCTGACTGATGGGCTTGATGGCCTCGCCATTGGACCTGTCACAATCGCAGCAGTTACCTATCTCATTTTAGCATATGTGACTGGACATGTAAGAATTGCTGAATATCTCCAAATCAATTATATTGCAGGATGTGGTGAGACTGCTGTTGTCTTGGGGGCTCTGGTTGGTGCAGGACTTGGATTTTTATGGTATAATACATATCCGGCTCAAATTTTTATGGGCGATGTCGGCTCATTGCCTTTGGGGGCAGTGCTCGGAACAGTGGCTGTGATCACAAAACAAGAAATATTACTGATATTGGTCGGTGGATTATTTGTTATGGAAACATTGTCAGTGATTTTGCAAGTTGGATTCTTCAAAATGACCAATGGGAAGCGAATATTTAAAATGGCGCCCATTCATCATCATTTTGAACTAAAAGGCTGGCCGGAACCAAAAGTGATTGTAAGATTCTGGATTATTGCAATGATTCTTGCCATGATATCATTAAGTACGCTTAAGATCAGGTAAGCGAGAAAATTATTCAACCAAATTAATAAAGTTTCATAGGTACACTTTCATAAATAATTGTACCTGCTAATTCATCTTCTTCAGTGTAATCATGGTTCAAAAAACGAAAATGAACACTTAGGAATGCTCTGAAAATAAGTTCCCCATTTAAAGATGCTTGACTGTTCAACAATTTAAAATCAAGCATATGCGTACCAAACTTTTCATTTTTGTTTTTGAACCAGGATTACACTGAAAAAGATGAATAAGATGAATTAAAAGTGTTTTATTTCATCTTATT
>Ga0272440_1003945_pt1 | contig 10829 bp, 9 predicted proteins | sample SSMMMBAug17_FD_192440 | JGI IMG/M metagenome (GOLD analysis project Ga0272440, IMG submission 192440) | Marine sediment archaeal communities from Little Sippewissett salt marsh, Falmouth, MA, United States - SSM-MMB-Aug17 | ecosystem: Environmental > Aquatic > Marine > Wetlands > Sediment ... | reverse complement strand
TATCTTTGCTTTCTAATTGATAGAAATATCACATCCGATACCATTGATACCCATGAAAATGTACTTCATCTCTTTCTTCGTTTTACTTCTGAAAATGCGATTGAAACACTCCATATTTTTGCCCCCACAGTGTTAGATCAGTTTTATCGCGATTATCATCCCAAAAATGGTCGCACGGTTATGAATGGATTTATTCGATATTTGATATTTAAAAATGGAAAATATTGTTTGCGATGACCTGATTGCGACAGATGATGATCTTTGCGGCATCTTTTCTGATTATCTCAAATTTTTCCAAAGATGCGGGACTGCGCAACATAACCGACAGCCACTGGTTCGCAATACACTCAAAGCATTCAATGATTTTTTGCTCAGTAATCAGGTTAGTTTAAATCATTTGAACATTGAAATTATTGATCGGTTTTTATTTGAAACATATCAAGCAAAAAACTCGCCTCAATCATACCGAACTGCGCTGCGAGGGTTTCTCAGGTATCTTTACCATGAGGCCGGTATTGGAAATAAAGATTTGTCATCTTTATTAATAGTCGCTCCTAAAGTGAGTCGCCATAAGCCGCCTAAATTTCTTTATCATGATGCTGCTTGATGCGGCATCTGTTTTAACTGACAGGGGCATTCGTATCAATGCGATTGTTCGCATCGCTGTCACAACTGGATTGAGACCTATTGAGATTGCGAACATTTCTTTGGATGATATTTGCTTTAAAGCCGCGCTGCTTACGATTCCACTTCGAAAAGGTAAAAAAACCTATTGTTCTCCCCTTACCTGAACATTTAAACAAAAAAATAAACAGTCTTAAGTTAGACGATTTAAAAACAGATTTGATTCTTTCATTTCTTGAATATTTGGAAACAAGCCGAAAGAATTCTGTAAAAACCAGGAATTTAAGGCTTTCAGCAATCAAGTCTATGGCAAAAAGAGTCGTTGCTAAATCATCCGGCGACCGATGCAAAAATTTTTGCAAGATCTGTTTTGCTGACCGGCTTGGAGATAAAATTATTCATCCCATATTCTCGGGCTTTTTCTTTAAATGAAGCTAATGCATGAGCAGTCATCGCAATAATTGGGATATTTCTTTTTGATTCTCCGGCTTCACCACTCCGAATACGACGTGTGGCTTCGCATCCATCCATTTCAGGCATTTCCAGATCCATTAAAACCAGGTCATATTCATCATTTTTCAAAGCGTTGATGACTTCTATGCCATTTTTCGCACTGGTGACAGAATGACCCAATTTTGAAATGAGATAGGTGGCAACTTTTATATTCGTCGAAATATCATCAGCAAGTAAAATTTTCATGGGTTGTTGTTCAGCTGATAACTTGCTCTCAGTAAAATCCTTTTCAATATCTTCCTTTTTATCTTCAACCAGCGGAATCATAAATGAAAAAACACTCCCTTCTGACTCAACACTTTCAACCCGGATTTCCCCACCCATCAATTGAACCAGTTGTTTGGAAATAGACAGACCAAGTCCGGTGCCGCCATATTTTTGACGAATGGACTGTTCTGCCTGAGTGAATTTATTAAATATAATGTTACATTGCTTTTCTGACATCCCAATTCCGGTATCATGAATGGAAACTTTTATCCAGTGTGTAGTGGTTTTACTTTCTCTATCTGTCTTTGTTTCCATCTGCTGGACATTTAACTGGATGCTTCCTTTTTGGGTAAACTTGATCGCATTGCCAACAAGGTTAATGATAATTTGTTGAAATCGCTTGGCATCACCTTTTACATACTGAATCAGGTTTTCAGATCGGTTTTGCGTAAAAGAAAGGCCTTTTTGACAGGCTTGATATAAAAACATTTGAAAAACTGTATCCAGGGTTTTGTACAAATCAAAGCTGTCGATATTCAACGAAGCTTTACCGGATTCAATTTCAGATAAATCCAGTATATCATCAATTAACTGTAATAAGTAGATGGATGCATCATTTAAAATTTGGATGTATTCTTTTTGTTCATCAGTCAGATCAGTATAGGATAGCAGATCAGCGGTTCCAACAATGCTATTCATCGGCGTTCGGATTTCGTGGCTCATATTGGCTAAAAACATGCTTTTGGATTGATTGGCATATTCGGCCAGGTCTTTGGCTTTTTGAAGAGCTTCATTTTTTTCAATCAAAAGATTTTGCAATTGTTGAATTTTCAAGTGTGTTTTGACGCGAACAAGGACTTCTTTGGGTTCAAGCGGTTTCTCAATATAATCAACACCGCCGGCTTCAAATGCATTTAATTTGTCTGATATGGATTGTAATGAACTTAAAAAAATAATGGGGATATCTTCGTTTTGGGGCATTTTTTTGATCAGGCGGGTGGTTTCAAAACCATTTAGGCCACCATGCATGACGATATCCATCAAAATAATATCCGGCCGGTTTTCTTTGATTAAATCCAATGCATCCTCTCCACTTTGCGCAATCAAGGGAATGGCATTGTGGTTTATCAAGGAGTCAATTATAGGACCGGCATTTGATATGTTATCATCAACAATTAACACTTTCTTTTGATATAAAATCTTGTTATCCATTATTTTTCATTCCTTACGATTGATTATTCAGGTACCTTTCAATAAATATCCGAATTTCTTTTATTTTAAAATTGTTACTCAACTCTTTTATTTCATGGACAAAGCCTCTGTAAGCCTCGTCTGTTTTTGCCAGTTCATCCAACTTTTTACGAATACCAATGATATCCCCACTGGATGCCAGTTTTTTTAAGATTTCCAGTTGATCAAATGGTGGAATGGTGTTGATGATTTTTTTTTTATCATTGCGAATGGGTTTCATTATCCATTGAATACGCAACAGTTTCGATAATGAATCGAGCAATATATTAAAATCAATAGGTTTTGCAATAAAATCGTCTATCCCTTTTGCCTTCAACTCATCAGATGGTATAATGGGCTGGCTGGCTGAAATAACAACAATTTTTGGTGGGGATTGTTTTGCAAGTTTCCGAATTTCATGTGTGGCTTCATAGCCATCCATAACCGGCATAAATACATCCATCAATACAATATCTACAGGGTCATTTTGGAATTTACCAATCGCTTCTTTGCCATTAATAGCTTCAATGACCTCAAATCCAAGTGAGAACAAATAGTCAGAAAGAATCACGCGGTTTTCCCATCGATCATCAACAACCAACACTTTGATAATTTTTGCGTCCTGAGTATCTTTATCAATATAGCCATATACCGCCTGATCGGATTGTTTTCGCACAATATCTTTTTCATGTGATTGCGTCAATTGTAGCTCAAACCAGAATGTGGTGCCAACCCCTTTTTGGCTTTTCACATGGATTTCAGATCCCATCAATCGAATCAGTTCCCTGGATATATAAAGCCCCAAGCCTGTACCTTCGGTAAACTTTGATTGCTCACCCACTTGTTTAAAGGGTGAAAAGATTTCGTCCACATCGGCTTCGGACATGCCAACACCTGTATCTGTAATAGTAAAACGAACAGAAACAGTACCTGATTCTGATTGATTTTCAGAAAGTTCTACTTTAAACAATACATGACCTTGATTAGTAAATTTAATGGCATTCCCCAACAGATTAATTAAAATTTGTGAAAGGCGTTTTTCATCGGCATAAACTGCATCTGGTAAATTGGGATCAAAATGGGTTTGAAATGCAATTTTTTTAGCCTGAGCTTTGATTCTCAACATGTTTGCAATATCCATCATTGCAGGTTCAAACATAAAATGTGTATTGTTGGATGAAGCCTGACTGGATTCAAATTTGGACAAATCTAATATATCATTAATCAATCCCAGTAAATGATTGCCACTTCGTTCAATAACTGAAATGCCAGACTTTTGGGAAGATGACATTTGTCGATCTCGTTTTAAAATTTGTGCATAACCGAGAATGCCATTGAGGGGTGTCCGAAGTTCATGGCTCATTTTGGCAATAAATTCACTTTTGGCCTGGTTGGCACGATCAGCAGATTCTCTTGCTTTTTGAAGGCGTTGTTCTTTTAAGGTTAATTCACGAAAAATAATATCATAAGGATTTTGAATGCTTGTAACAATAATTGCCCGATAAATAAAATAAAATGAAAATATTTTAAAGTAATGCCCCACTAAATTGGATATTCCATAGTTACTGATATAAAATGTAAAAGCCAACTCTGCGATAATGGTTGAAATCATTGATCCGACCAATAGCCTGAACACAGCATTTTCGAAATGAACCCGATTTTTCATTAGCAAGTATAAATCCAACGCAATAATGACACATATGACATATTCGCTGTTCTTTTTAAATGGCGTCAGTCCCTGACCATCAATAAAACATACTGGAAAAATTTTCCAATAAAAGATTGAAAGAACAAGCAAAGCGGTTATCAAGCTATACACAAAAATAATCCAGGATGGATAAACAAATTTTTTCTTGCCAACAAAATAAAACGCAATAAATAGTGTGATACTTTCCATATAGCGTGCGGCAATCCATAACTGGTTGGCATAATAGTCATAATCCAGAAAAATATTCATACCTTTGTATGACAGGGTATGCAGAAAGTCCAGCCCCGCAATAAATAAATAGGCAATGGCAATGAATATCAAATAGCTGCTTTTTATGTATTTTTGTGAGTTCCAGGCAATCATGAACATGCCACATGCCACGATGATACTAAAAATTTCTGCAATAATGTGAAATAGCAGATAACTATACAGGCTTGTTAAATACAGTCCGATCAGGGCAATGGCCGATACAAGCATGGTGGCGATTTGTGAAGTGCGAGATTGATTCATTGTTATTACTTTCCTTATTTCGTGTTTCAAAATAATAATTTATTGTTATAATTATGAATAATACGAAAAGCCTTGTTTCCATGGTCGTATGGACTCGACAAAAGCTTTGATTTATGGTACAAATAAGTTATTAATATGGCTTCAGGATTGTTCTGCTGCCTAATAAAACATTTAACAAAACCAGTCAAGGTCGTTGAACAATATTTATCCACAGAAAATTAATGGTATCCCCAGAATGGATGCTGAAAAAAGAGCGGTTCAGGTTTTGCAAAAAGTACTGCGTCACAATGAGACGCCAGAGACCATGCTAAATAAGTATCCCTACCAACAGCTTTCTGGTGGGGAACGTCAGCGTGTTTCTCTGGCACAGGCCATGATCAATGATCCTGTTGTGCTTTTTGCAGATGAACCCACCGGCAATCTTGATATGCATACCCGAAAAATCGTCATGAACTTCATTTTTGAATGGTGACAGCACATCCGGACCGCCTGTTGATTTGGGTAACCCATTATGAAAAAGATCCTGAAAATGCAGGTGTTAGCCAACATTTATTTGTCAGTCGTCACACTTGCACATGGAAAGAGGTTTGTCAATGAATGCATTTTACTGGTTGCCCTCAGCTTTTAATGAATTGCGTATGCAATTTTCGATCAAACGTCAGCCCTCGGATCGAGATTTTTTGTGGTTGACTCTGCTATCCATGCTTGTTTTGCTGTTTGCTCTCCTGATGGCCAGCACGCGGGATGGGCTTTCTGAACGAATGGTTGATTTGCTGCTGGGTCGGGTTCCGGGTCATGGCATACCGGTCTGGGTTCGGGCAAATCCATATACATCCGGTGGAAAAAACCTGATTGACACGCAAATTGTCAATGCAATGGGAGCGCCTGGTCTACAGAGTGAAAAAAAAATGCCCTATGTGCCGGGCCTTCGCATCTATCCCTATGCAGAAATGGATCATGTCACACTTGCCTTGCCGCCTTGCCTGGAGACAATCTGTGGAAACATCACGCACGAGACCCAAAAATCCCAAACTTTGAAGGGATTGCAGTCTCAACAAAAGACCCACTCTGGCAATTTGCTACCCATAATACTCAGGTTGAAAAACTGAGTATTATTCTGAATCGATCCATTATCAAACAGTATTAAAATTATGATTCCTACCTTGAATCTCTGAAAGAAAAGCTTCCGCAACCCTTATTTGACAATGTTCCTGCATTTGATGAATTCCTGCTGTCCGATCCCAAATCGCATATATGGCTGCGTGTGGGTGCTTCAAAAGATTTATTGTTCCTTGATGTTATTTGGCTGGATCGCTTTCCAATACCGGGTCAGTTTGCTTTTATGTTTCCCTGGTATCATCACCAGGCATTGGAAAAAGCCTATCAGGGCTACTCACGTAGGAAAGCTAAAAAAAAAGTTCTTCATTTAAAAATTGCTCATTCTGTTTTTGAACCATGATTACACTGATTATGTTATTATTCTAATAGAGAAAGGTGAAGAAATATGGTGGATCCATTATAATTGAATTAATAAATTATTCAATAAAAAAAACGAACGTTCGTTCTTTTTTTATTGACATCAGTTTCAAGAAGGGATAAACCAGAAACCATATATGAATCAATCCAAAAAGGAGGATGTCGTGGATTTTAAAATATCAGATAAAATGAAAACCATCATTGAAATGATTGATGAGTTTATAGAAAAAGAACTCATACCGCTGGAGCCTGAATTTATTACAAAAGATTTTAAAGATATGATCCCGGTATTAAAAGAAAAACAGGCAATGGTCAAAAAAATGGAACTTTGGGCCCCCGGTTTTCCAAAAGACTGTGGAGGCATGGGATTGAACCTGGTTGAGTTGGGATTGATCTCGGAAGCCTTAGGGCGAACACCATTGGGACATTATACTTTCTGGTGTCAGGCACCGGATGCTGGAAATATTGAGATATTGCACCAGTATGGCTCAGATGAACAAAAAGAAAAATGGCTAAAGCCCCTGATCAATGGTGATATCCGAAGTTGTTTTTCCATGACTGAAGTCGATATGCCCGGGTCAAACCCAATTATGCTTGAAACGACTGCTGTAAAGGATGGAGATGATTATATCATCAATGGACATAAATGGTACACATCATCTGCTGATGGAGCTGATTTTGCCATAGTTATGGCAGTGACAAATCAGGATGCAAGCCCATATTTACAGGCCAGTATGATCATTGTCCCCACAGACACGCCCGGATATAATTTGGTTAGAAATATTCCGGTCATGGGGCATGAGGGCAGTGATTATGCGAGTCATGCTGAAATTTTGTATCAATCCTGTCGGGTGCCGCAATCCAATTTATTGGGTCCTGAAGGTCATGGATTCGTGATTGCGCAAGAGCGCCTTGGTCCAGGGCGTATTCATCATTGTATGCGATGGCTGGGTATTTGCAAAAGGGCATTTGACTTAATGTGTTATCGAGCTAACACCCGACATATTTCACCTGAAGGCAAAACCTTGGCAACGCGCCAGATGGTTCAGCATTGGGTGGCTGACTCTGCTGCCGAAATACAATCCGCACGTTTAATGACACTTCATGCCGCATGGTGCATTGATAATTATGGGACCAAAGCATCACGAGATCAAATATCGATGATCAAATATATGGTTGCCAACACAATGCAACGTGTGGTCGATCGTGCCCTTCAGTTATATGGGGGGCTGGGCATGACTGATGACACGATTTTGGCTTATTTTTATCGTCATGAACGCGCTGCCAGAATCTATGATGGGGCGGATGAAGTACATCGGACATCGGTTGGCAGACGCATATTAAGGCAATTTGAAGGAAAACATGTACAATGAATTATGATCAATTTCTACAGTTTTTGGATGCCCACGATGAAACAATGGAAGCGGCGTATCGTCAGGTATATCTTGAAAATCATGAGACCATTAAGATCAAAAAAGAGAAAACCGCAGTCAAAAACATCAAACGTATCATGGAGGCCGTGTTTTCAATAACCTATGAAAAAGGTTTCTCTGCAATGACGATGAGGGATTTAAGTCAGGAAACCGGAATGAGTTCAGGCGCTTTATATCCTTATTTCAAAAGCAAAGAAGACCTGTTGTATATTATTTATAAACAGGGAATGTCTATGGTGAAAAGGGTGCTTGAAAAAATTTCACAAAAAAACAAAAATCCAGAACAGAAATTGGAGGCTGTCATTAAAGCGCATATCTTTTTAAGTGAACTGGTACGTTCATGGTTTTATTTGATGTTTATGGAGGCAAAAAATATAGCATCTTCTCAATGGGAAACTGTTTTAAAAGCTGAAAATTATACAGAAGCAATACTTGTGGATATTTTAAAAAGTGGCGAAATTTCAGGGGTCTTTAAACAACAGAATCATTTGATGACTGCGAGCATTATTAAAGCCATGCAACAGGAGTGGTATTTAAAACGTTGGAAATACAAAAAGCGAAATATTTCAGTGGATGAATACGCTGAGTATGTCATTGAATTTGTCAGGTCCTTTTGTATTGTAACATAATGCCCCTTTTTTTTGAATGCGTCCTATAACAATTGGAGGAAAAAATGGAAGAAACCATTCATGTCAGAAAAGGTGAGGAGTTTGATATCAACAGTCTCAAAACCTATTTAGCAGAACATATAGACCATTTTGATATCACGCAACCTCTTACTGTGAAACAATTTAGCGGAGGGTATTCCAATCTGACATATTTGTTGAAATCCAGTGGTATTGAACTGGTTTTAAGGCGGCCGCCTATTGGCGCGAAAATCAAGACAGCGCATGACATGGGCAGAGAATACCGAATTTTAAGTGCGATACGCCCTGTATTTCCATATTGTCCTGAGACGCTTGTTTACTGCGAAGATCCATCGGTCATTGGCACACATTTTTATGTGATGAAACGAATCCCCGGCATTATTCTAAGAAAAGAATTGCCAAAGGGGCTAAATTTCACTCCTGAAGCAACCAGACAGCTATGTGAAGCATTGATTGATATCCATGTTAAACTTCATGAGATTGATGTTCAGGCTGCTGGGCTTGGTTTTATTGGAAAACCTGAGGGATATGTTGAGCGTCAGGTCAATGGATGGTGTGCGCGTTATCGAAAAGCGAAAACTGATGATGCACCCAATTTTGAAACAGTGATGGCCTGGCTAAAAGACAGACAACCCAACGATACTGATTCACCAGTCCTGGTACATAACGATTATAAATTTGATAATGTTGTACTGGACCCACACAACCCAATGAGAATTATTGGTGTTTTGGATTGGGAAATGGCAACCTATGGTGATCCATTGATGGACCTGGGAAATTCGCTGGCATATTGGGTGGAAAAAAATGATCCATCAGATTTTCAAAATATTCGGGTCATGCCCACAACAATGGATGGGGCAATGACACGCAACGAATTGATTGAACGTTATGGCGAAAAGACCGATCGGGATATGTCGTATTTTGATTATTATCATGGTTTTGGTCTGTTTCGATTGGCTGTAATCGCCCAACAGATTTATCAACGATATGATCAAGGCCTAACTCAGGATCGTCGTTTCGGCATGTTAATATTTGCGGTGCACGTTTTAGAACGCGCTGCCTTGCAACTGATCGATAAAACAAAAATATAGTACAGCAAGGCAGGAATAATGCCCCTGTTAACAATCTGCTAAACCACTGAAAATATGGGGCATATATTTTGTTGAAAACGTTATTACAAGAAATACAAAATTATATACTTGGGAAAGCTCTGAAAATAAGTTTCCCATTTAGAAACAAAAAAAGGGCGCATTGACCGAAGTTAACGCACCCTTTAATAAATGATTCAACTATTCACATAATTCAAACAACGCAGCTGCACCCATTCCGCCGCCCATACACATGGATTCAATACCATATTTGACGCCTTTTTGTTGCATGTTATATAACAATGTTGCTGCTAATTTTGAACCGGTGCATCCCAGGGGATGCCCCAAAGCAATGGCACCACCATTGATATTAATTCTGCGGGTGCTGCTCTCTGACGACCATTCTTTTTTATCATCAATTCCGAGCTGCTGAGCGCAATAAATAGCTTGTGATGCAAACGCTTCATTAATTTCAAACAAGCCAATATCTTTCATTTCCAGGTTGGTCAGCTTCAACAATTTGGGAATGGCATAAGATGGTCCAACGCCCATTTCATCCGCACGACAACCAACAGTTGTATAGCAAACCATTTTTGCGATGGGTTTCAATCCATATTTTTCAACTGCTTCTTTGCTCATAATAACAGATGCTGCGGCACCATCGGTGGTTTGCGATGAATTACCAGCTGTAACAGAACCCGTCGCTGAAAAAACTGGACGCAATTTACCCAGGCCAGCAACAGTAGTGGTATCACGAACACCATCATCAAAATCCTGAACAAAATTTTCTTTAACAACAGTACCATCAGCTTTTTCAACAAATCGGTAGGCATTTGTGGGGAAGATTTCACCAAACAAGCCATTCTTTTGAGCATTGGCTGCTTTCATTTGTGAATGATATGCAAATTCATCCTGTATTTCACGTGAAATTTTATAACGTGTGGCCACGTTTTCTGCGGTGATTCCCATTGATGTATAAACATCTGGATTTTCTTGGGTCCATTCTGGATGAGGGCGTGGCATATTTCCTCCCATTGGGACAATTGACATATGCTCAACACCGCCGGCCATTACTATGTCTGACCATCCAACCATAACGCGCATGGCTGATTGTGCAATGGATTCCAGGCCAGAAGCACAAAAACGATTGACTGTTGCGCCACCAACTTGATCTGGAAATTTGGCCATTTGCGGGGCCACACGACCGATATTCAACCCTTGTTCAGCCTCAGGGAATGAACATCCAATCATGATATCGTCGATTTCGCCTTTTTCAACCCCTGCCTTTTCAATGGCTTTATCCAAAGCCTGAACCATTAAATCTTCAGGCCGGGTTTGAGACAGCGCGCCTTTATTTCTTCGACAACCAGGCGTTCTGACTGCACTAACTATA
>Ga0272440_1003944_pt1 | contig 10830 bp, 2 predicted proteins | sample SSMMMBAug17_FD_192440 | JGI IMG/M metagenome (GOLD analysis project Ga0272440, IMG submission 192440) | Marine sediment archaeal communities from Little Sippewissett salt marsh, Falmouth, MA, United States - SSM-MMB-Aug17 | ecosystem: Environmental > Aquatic > Marine > Wetlands > Sediment ... | reverse complement strand
TTCTGGCATTGGGCCATGCCAAAGCGCCGGATAAATCTGTTTATCAATGGTTACAGAATAAATCAGCCAGAGTAATATTATCGTTGGATAATGATTCGGCAGGCAAACAAGCAACAGCTCAGTGGCGAAAAGTTTTACCACAGGCTAAAATTTTGGAATATCATGGAAAAGATCCAGGAGAATGTCCTGATCAAATTAGTTTGGCTATAGGATGTCAAAAATCTTTCATTGACAACACATTTAGCATTCATTAAGGGCTATCTCTTGGATAAACTATTATCAAGGCAGCAATAATTCATTAATATTATTTATTATCTCATTTTCACTGGTACATAGTCCATTAACCAGGTCAACAGCGTTATCTAATAATGGTGCCCCCTGGTCGATCCCAAATAAATAACGAAGTATCAGTATGCCGTCAGTTAAAGCATCTATTTCACCATTACAGTCGATGTCCAGTAAATTTTTTCCATCGTTTAAATAACTATCGATATCGTTTTTAACTGTTCGCGTTCCGAACATTTTATCAACAGTACGTTCTATATTTTCAGGACTATTTACCTGAAAAAGGTAACAAATAACGAGAAGGCCATCTGTCAAGGCATCTACTTTTCCATTTCCATCGATATCCAAATGAAATGAAGAAACAGTAAAGTTGGCCGGGATGGATTTGAACTTATAGGCTTGATCATCAATTTTATTTGAAAAAAACCTTAATGAAGTTGTATTACCAATATTTAATGTATTATTCGTATTGAAATTTAATGTGCATAATTTTGTTGGAAGACTTACACCTGGCCATTTATTATTACTCCACACTATTTCAATAATTTTATCTGTTGTTTCATCTCCATCTGATTCGTCTGTAGATTCATCTTTTAGCGTATAGCTTGCTGATTCATCGCAAACACAAAATATTAGATCATCAAATTGAAAAAAATTTGAGTTGTAATGAACTGAAAACTGCAATCCATCTGCATAGGGATTTAAATCTGATGTTTTATAATTCAAATGCATTTTAAAAATTTTGCCAGCCTGTGCATTCAAATTTGGATTGGTATAAATGATTTGATATTGTGTATCTGGATCGTGAATATTGAAATTCCTTTGTATTGTGTGATTATCGGTTGTTATAATTAAATCTTCATATGAGTATGAACCTTTTGCTTCAGCTGGATCAGGAACATTGTCATTTCCATTTAATGAATCAATATATGCAAAAATATTGTACTTGCCTATTGGAGCAGAAAGCTGAAAAGAACAATTAGTGGTTATACTATCCCAACTATATATTTTCTCATCAATAATATGTTCTGAATAACTATAATCTACTAGCTGAACATGGAGATTACCAACTTGTGTGCCAGTATAACTGACAGTTCCATTAACTTTATAGTAAATTGGCTTAAAAAGTGCCTTAATAGAATGGTTTTCTGTTATGTCAGTAAAAGAATATGAAACAACGCCTCCAACAGAAATTCCATCTACAATAACATCGTCAATTATGTATCCGTGATCTGGAATAATGTTAAAAAACTTATCAGAAAATTCTTTTACAACAAGTTCTCCAGCTGGTGTAATAGAACCATTTTCTTCCGATGTGGAACTAATGGCGTAGGAACATCCTGGTATCGAAATTTGAATAGTAGAATATGTTTTATTATCAATAACAAAACCACCATATGCTTTTTTTTCATCGCATATAAATTCATCCAGCGTAATCATTGTTGATCTGCATTCATTTCCTGTTGCTTTAATATCAAAAAAAGCAATTTCGCCTTTACCTTCAAAAATATCGCTATATGTAAAAATATTTAGTATTGCTGTACCTGGAATTGAAAGATTTTGCATAAAATCATATCCTTTATCCTTCAATATGCCTCCTTCAATTCCAAGGTCAACAATATCAATCACATTTCCAGAAAAATGGGCTTTTATATCAATACCCGACATAAACATAGTTTGATCAATTCTAATGGGAACTTTTATAGTATCTTCTTTGTTAAGGCTGATTAATGCAATTTCGTCTATGGATTTTTTTTTTCTATTGGTTGAATGTGCAGGTGGATCGTTTTCAGGAAAAACTCCAGTCAGGATTTTTAATATATTAATGAGCGATTGTAAAGAAAATCCACATTCTTCGTTCGAGATATCATGATTCTCAGAAATATTTTTTAACATATAAATTGCATCTTGAATATCTGCCTTGTTTTTATTGGCTATATCGCAGGGACTCTGGATGTTGAACGTAATTTTCGTGACATCTTTATTGTCTATTTTATAAAAGCCATTCGCCGGTTTTTCATTGCATATGAACTCTTCTATAGAGATCGTGGTTTTACTATAAGTATCTCCTATAATTTTAAGGTTTAATGTAGCAATGATTCCTTTTCCCGAGTTAAAATCATCACCAGTCCAAATTCCTAAATCAATACAATCATTTTCAAAATTTTCCATCACATCATACATTGAATTATCATTCTCATCAGCAAGAATACCTCCTATAAGGCTTGTATTGAGAGGCTTTAGTTTTGAATGATCATATTTTATAATTATACTGAAACTTTTTAATTGATCAATGTAATCATTTAAAACGATTGGAATGGAAACACTCCCTCCCCGATCAACAAAGACTTCAATTTCACAATATCCGAACCTGATAAAAAGAAAGTTGATTAAGATGATGATAATAAAATGAAATCTTCGCATAATATATCCTTTTGATTCAATGTAAGGCAGAAACATTTAGTTTCTACCTTACATTCGTTAATGTCATAACTACTTGATAAGACCGAAATCTTCTTTTTCAACTATTGATATATTGATAAAATCAAAATATTGTCCATCTATTACAAAGCCAGAATTAACAGCTTCTTCATTGCACAATATATCATCAAGAGATATGTATGATTGACCTTCAGACAGAGCTTTTATCTCTATCTCAAAAATATCACCATTGTATTCTCTTGTGTCAGATTTTGAATAAATTAGAATTTCTAACTTACCGGCGGAATACTGGTTATGAAGGAGACGATATGCCTTTTCATCAAGAACACTGTTTTGAAGCGTAACATCACTGACCTGAAGATGATCACCATAACGAATTGAAGCATCTATGCCAATTATTTTTTTATACTCATTGATTTCAATTGGGATCGAGATTTGTTCACCTTTTATCAATTCTATCGATATACTGTTTTTCGTTCTACGCCTTTTCCTTTTGTTATTATTCTCTGGCGTATCCAATAAATAATTGCCTGAAACATCTCCCAGTCTTATTGCGATCATATTTGCATCATATACATTATCTATTAACTCAATATGTTTGACACTTGAATATAATATCGGAGGCCATTGTGAGCAAGTATCAATTCTATCAGGTAAAAATACCCAATGTGTATTGGTCTCGTTTAAAAACTCTTGCCTTAGAGCCTTATAACGAGCGACCTCAGTTGCATCCATAGAATAGACATATCCATTGCCACTAACATCAGCTGCAATCATTTCTTCGCATGTAGGGTCTTTCTTTTTAGTCTTTATCTGAGCAATATAGGTTACATCTGTAGAGGATATCCCCCTTCGTGAACCATTAATTTCTTGTTTAATAGCGGTCATTGTGTAATTTCCTGCATGTAAACCTGCGAAAGTGAACGCTCCCTGAGTGTCTGTTGTAGAGGTTAAGATTTCAGAACCTAAACTTAGTTCAACAATGATATCTTCAATGCCTTTTTGACCTTGTTCATTAACACGATAGTCTATTTTTCCACTTAAGTATAAGCCTGTTATTTCTATACATCCTGGATTGGCCGCTATTGGATAATCATTAAATATAGAATCACCAAATAGCGTATCCAATTTTTCGCCAACCTTAACATCTTTTGAAACATTTAACATAACATATGCTAATATACCACTACTTGACACAGGATTTGAATTTGCATTCAGTTCCACGGATAACTCATTATCATATATGTTCACTTTACATTGATAATCTTTTCCATCAAGGATAGTATCAACTAAAGATATTGGAGGATCGTTAGCAAATAAATATGAAGAATCATATTTCAAGGAGATCGTTGCATTATTCATGGCATCATTACTATTTATAGCAATTGGAATAAACAAAAGGTCTCCAGGATATATCATTAAGCAATTGCCATTTGAAATGTTTAAGCTAACGTCTTTAAAAGTAATATCAAAATTAATAGAAGACGACATCTCTTGATCATCTGTAACTTTCAATGTTATAGTAGCTGTACCTGATTGTTCATACACTGGTGAAATAACGAGGTATCTTTTATTACCTTCTCCTTGAATCTGAACTTGACTAACAATGCCAGGATTTGAAATAGTGCTTGTTATTACAAGTTTTTCGATAGCAGTGTCAATATCATTAATAAAGAGCTCAGTCGAAATAGGATAATTTTTGTTTCCAGATATATTCATAATTGGAGCTATGGAAGGAGGGTCGTTTATTGCGCTGATATTTATATTAACTGTTGCTGTATTTGAATTTGCTTCACCATCGTTTAACATAAAAATAAATGAATCTGATCCAAATTGGTTATTATCAGGGGTATATTTAAACTCACCGGTTGATTGATTGATTAATTCAACAGTTCCAATACTTGTTTTTCCCTCGTTAATAATCGAAAAGAATAAATCCAATTCATTTGTATCAAGTTCAGTATAGGGGAGCGTATCACTAAGTTGGGTATCTTCGTCAATAATAAAATTTTTGTTGTCAGCTATTGGGGGATCATTGATTGGATTAATTGTAACATTTATTGTTGCGGTAACAGCCTGATAGTCACCATCCAAAACTTGGTAAATAAAAAAATCTGAACCATTTTCATCATCAAAAGGCGAATATGAAAACTCACCAGTTGATTGATTTAAAGAAACAATGCCTTTTTCACCTTGTTTTTTTACATCATAAGTTAAACTGTCTCCATCTGGATCACTCACCAAATTGACAAGAGAACCATTATAAGTAACATCTTCATCAGTAGAAATTGATCCATCCGAAGCTGTCGGCGAACTTTTAACTGTCAATAAACCATCAGATGCACTTACGACTGATTCATTTAAAACAGCTTCTGTTATCTGTAAAGGAATTTCCTGACCTTGATCACCTTTAACTAAAAAGTTCACAACAAGAACCTGTCCACTTTCATAAACATAATCTCCATCTCTCCAATAAATCGCCAGATGTGTTTCATCGCTGGTTGCGTTAACCATGACAGTATAATTGCTTTCCAGAATTCCCCCTTCTAAAGTAGCACTGATATGAGAAAGGTTACCATGATCTGATGAAACAGTAATATCGAGCGATTTAATTTCCAGTCTATCAGTATTATTGAGTGTAATAGCGGTTGAAATCACAGCGCCTTTAGGTGCCATAATAGATTCATTAATCTCAACACTGATTGGAATACCAGAGATAACTCTAACTGAAAAAGTTGCTGTAACTGATATACCATTTGAAATACCGATTACTTGAATAGTTGATACGCCAACAGAATCATCTAAATAATCCAGTTTTAACATACTACCTGACGATTCAATCGTTGCATTAACAATATTTGGATTTGAATTTGAAAAAATCTGTTTTTCAATTAAAGCATCATCGTTATCAGCATCAGAAAAAACATTATCCAGTTCAATTAGATCATCTTCAGCATTTTTTATCACTTCAATATTTGAAATTGCATTTTTAATAAAGGGGGGATCATCAACTGATAAGACAGAAATATTAAAGGAATCTGTGACAGATTTACCATTTGAAATCGCCTCTAACATAATCTCAGCATTACCAAACTTATTATTCTGATAATCTAAAACAAGCGTGTTATTCATCATAGTTGCACTGACAAGTTCATTATTTGAATTTGACAGTAATGATATTACAATTTCCGAGTCATCATTATCAATATCAGTAAATACGTTGTTTAAGTCTATGCTAGTGCTGACAGCATCCTCTACAACATTGACATCTTGAATGGGATTACTAACAGTTGGCTGTTGATCAGGAATTAATATCGCATACTGTTCAATTTCTTGGTTTTGTTGAGTTTCATCAATTGTAATTTCAGTTGTTGCGTAGCCAAGTTCACCACCAAAAGCCCAAAGGCTCGCCTGAATCCCTGATGCAACATCATAGGACGTTCCATCAGAAATTTTGTGGAGATTTGACAGATCAACACCTGCTAAAGGTGAAGGGAAATCAACACCGACCCAACCCGATAATGGGAATGAAGCACCGGGCACATAAACAAGCAAAAGGGTGCCTTTTGCATGATCGCTCCCATTATTTTGGTAAACCTTTTGAGAGATGTAATTGTTATTAACAATACTACTTTCAACCTCAGTTTTTACTGGATAATAGTTTTCAGAAATATGCCTTGTTGAATCAGATATTACATCAGTTATGGTTTGAAACTGATATGTTGAATCTGGCATTAAATTTTTAACAGTGACCTTCATTACGCCATTCGTCTCAGCAGGTGGATGCAAAGCACTTTCTGAAATAATTTGCACCTGGCTGGATATATCATCACCATTCTCATTATACACAACAAGAGAACAAGACGCTGGCTGATTCACTGCCCAAATAACTGACAGTTGTGAATCTGAAACATCAGTAATTGTAATATTTTCTATGAATAAAGGGTTTGTGTTTGCCCATGAATTGTTCAAAAACAATGACAAACAAGAAAGAAAAATTACAATCATTAATACATGGCCTTTAGACATTTTTACCTCCTAATTACATAAATTTATAGTTTTATTTGTTTTCATATATATAAGATATGCTTTGCCATTTTCTATGGAAAAGTTTTTTCCAGCAGGCAAATCATCGTACCATATGGTTGATTCAAAAAATCCCTGATACCTTTGAATTTTATCAATTTCTTCTGTTGTCCCTATTTCTTGTATCAAATCATATGACATCAAAGCGTCTGGAATATTTTGAATGCCAATAACATTTAAACCGGCTTGTAGTTCAATGGGTTCACATAATTTATTGCCAAAAAACAGCAAATTGTCTTTTTGGCATTTCATGTAGACAATTAATCCCTTTCCATTGATGATTGGGAATTTGGGGCCAGAAGGCGTACTACTATCATGCCATTGTGTGGTTTCAAATATTCCTGAATATTGCTGAATTTTAACAGCACATTCTCCAATGTATTGCAATAAACTATACGATGTCATATCTGAGGGTGCATTGACAGGATATGAAAAAACATTGAGCCCCGGTTTTAGCGTCAAATAAACTCTTTTTGAAGGATCAGTTTCAACTGTAAGATTAAACGCATTTAAAGATACAATCGCATTTTGGCTATCAATAACTGAAATAACTATATTCTCAGTTGTTCCAAGATCAGATGTTTGGGGAATACCTGATAGTTCACCTGTCTGAGGATTAAAACAAGCCCATAAAGGAAGATTAACAATGGTAAAAGAAAATGCATCTCCTTGATCAATATCGTTTGCGGTAGGAATGAAAGAATACGCAGAATCTTCTTTTATTGTGGTCATCGGACTACCAGAAATAATCGGTGAATCATTTGTATTGATTACAGTGAGATTAAAGGGTGTTAAAGAAGCACTTTCTCCAGTACTGTCAGTGACTGTTATTACAATATTTTCTGTTGTGCCAACATCTTCATTAACAGGCGTACCCAATAAAGCACCAGTATTCTCTGAAAACGAAGCCCACTCTGGTTGATTGACAATACTAAACGTCAGGATATCGTTTTCATTCAAGTCATTTGAAATTGGAACGAATTCAAAGTATGTGTCTTCATTAATTGATGTAATGGGGGTTCCAGAAATGCTTGGCGGAAATATAAATTCTGTGCTTGTTGTAAATCGCCACATATTGCTATAAACAAATTCAGAATCTACAACACCTTTAATTTGCCAGTAGTAAGTTGTGTCTGGCAAAAGATCAGTGATGGTATACTCTGATTCCAAAATATTTGATTGTATCTCAGGTACAAAATATCGATCTTTGCCAAACAACACAGAGTAATGTTCAATCTGTCCACCGGTATATGACCATTTTAGATTCACAGCAGGCCCTTTGACATTATCAGATTTATTTTCAGGAAAAATACATGAAGACTTGTAATCGATTATATTGCTAAAATCTGCTGAATTTATAAAATTATGAATTGTACCGCCTGAATAGGCTGAGAAATAAGCAAACAGTTTATTGTTAATTGCACAGACATCAACAAATCCTCCTACATTTAGAAGCGGAGATGCAATACGAGTATCAAAATATGTATTTTGTCCATCGAAAAAAAGGTAATAAGGTCTTTCAATATCTTTATTATTATTAAAATAATCATTTTTTATATAGAATACATGGAATTTACCTTCTGAGTTTTGTAGTACCTTGAAACTTTCAACATTCTCGTCTCCAATTCGATCTATTAATTGATTAAACTGCACATTAACGATTTCATTTGAATCAACTTTAAATGAAATACAAAAAACATTATCTCGCCAGTTTGATTCCTGAGTGCGTTTCGAGTAAAAAATACTATATTCATTATTTCCATTAAAAAAGAATTCGGGATCATTTGCTTCATAAGCAAATTCATTCTTTTTCCAAACTCCTAAGATTGAATCTTTGTTTGTGAAATTATTTACAGTAAGAATCTCTTCTAAATCAGCTTTTGTTTTGATACCTTCCTGCCAGTTGTATAATAAAGCATCTGACTGATTTTCATAAACAATATAGTGAAGTTTATCACTATCTTCACTAAAAACATCTAACTTCGTTTTACTGATACTTGGATTTAGAATGGGGATTGGCTGAAGCCAAGAATTGTTTGACTTATATCTTATCCAGAACTGATAATTATATTTGTAAATAATTACAGGATAGTCATTTTCTATTATTATTGATATTAAATATGCAGAAGCGTCACTTAATGTACTGATATCAGACCAGTTATTATAGCCATCTCCTTCGATAAACTTTAATGCGTTGTAACCTATTGAGTCATATCCTTCTCGCCACACAATAAACACTTTTCCCTGATCATTAACTGCAATTTTAGGATTTCTTGAATGAGTATCATCATTTGAAATTTTTCTATCACATACAACCGCATTATTTGATAGATGTAGATAATAAACTTCTGTTTCCTCTGAGTTATCATTATTATAAAATTCATAAACTAAATGAATATCACCATTGCTTGCTTTAACAGTGTCAATGCATCGAAAATATAAATAGCTCGTTTGACCAGAACGATACCAATACTCCTTAATCGTTATAGGTACTGACCATTCATTATTGTTAAACTGTTTAAAAATAATTCTACGATATTGTCCTTCAGGTTCATGCGACCATCCATCAAATTCAGTGTACAGAACATCCATAGAACCATCATCATTCTTAAAAACTTTAAATGCTCCTCTATCTACTTTGTAATCATTAATTGTAATATCAAACTGAACTTCTTTTCCCCAAGGATATTGTGGTGGTGGACTTAAATCAACAATTGAAAAAATATCTGAATAGAGTGAATTGCAGTTATCATTTTTATCGCAAATAGTTAACTTAATATATGCTTCATCAGATATATAACTTCCCCACATAGGAACACTATAATCAAAAGAATTTTTAGTGATATCATAATTTCTTGCAATCGTTAGTGAATCAGAACCATAGTATAATGTAATTCTCGTTATTCTATCCAACCCATTAACAGCATTGATATCCCATGAAATATTCTTCTCATAACCTAAAGGCCATTGGTTATTTTCAAGATTATTTACATACACATTTCCAGTTGGATATGTCCCATCAAGAATTTCAAAAGGCCCCCATTCAGATGCTTCAGATACATTATTTTGATAGTCTCTTAAAACACCTTTAATCTTAAAACCAGCCCCAACAAGATTTGATGGAACGTGCCATTTGATCGTAGCATTAGAAGAATCAGCTTCTGAAGAACCAATGAAAAACCAAAAATTTTCATCAGGATTTAAGTAATAAAAATCTGCTGACTTTAAACGAGCATTATCTGAACCCCATATAATTAATTCAACCTCTCTTTGATTGGTTATTATCATATCTTCGTTATATTTTATTTCAACGCTCTCTACTTCTGGAGGCGTATTATCTGGTTTTAACCTTGTAAAAATCCTTACATCATTTGTAGTACCACCATTAGGAACTACAAATTTTGTATATATTTCTTCATATTGATCCATGTCGACAGCTGATACATTTGAGCCATTTTGTTCACTAAGATAATATATATTTCCATTTTCATCGGAATTACCTGAAATGCCATATCCAGATGTATATATACCCTCTTGACGAACGTTATTTACAGTTACATAAGCATTAACGTTTCCAGTATATTTATTTTCATCACTACTCATTTTTATTTGAACAATTTCAGAGGAAAAAAACGTGTAATGGCTGCCATCATTATGGACAACCCCGGCAGATACATCATATGTTTCATCTTCTATGAAACCATAATAAAAAGCACCATTCAAGGAATTGGAAACAAGTACGTACTCCCAATCAGAACTGCCTGATATACGATACAAAATCAAATAATTACTTCGGTTAGGATCGTCTCTTTCAGACCAACGAATATTAATCGCAGGCTGACCATCAAAATCATATTTCGTAACTAAGAAAAACAAAGGAAGAGCTGGAGTGGCATCTGCGGCACTGGCAAAATTAAAATTCTTAGCAAGCCAGTTATTTTCATAATTTGACTCATCTATACCCTCAATATAGAATTTAATTTCAGTATCACCCAGTAAACGACTCGTGAAACTATT
>Ga0272440_1003943_pt1 | contig 10832 bp, 21 predicted proteins | sample SSMMMBAug17_FD_192440 | JGI IMG/M metagenome (GOLD analysis project Ga0272440, IMG submission 192440) | Marine sediment archaeal communities from Little Sippewissett salt marsh, Falmouth, MA, United States - SSM-MMB-Aug17 | ecosystem: Environmental > Aquatic > Marine > Wetlands > Sediment ... | reverse complement strand
AAGAAGAGTTCTTGATAACAACTTTCTTTAGAAAAGAAAGTTCTTAGAGTCAAAGAAACTAAGATAGCATCTCTGATGCAATAAACTTAACAATTGAGAAAATGGATATAAATACAACGAAAGACAGAGCTATTGTTGCAATAGAAAGTCCGTTTAAAGGAGATGTTCCTAGGAATAAAAAATATGCTAGAGCGTGCATGAGAGATTGCTTTATGAAAAATGAAATTCCTTTTGCATCTCATCTACTATACACACAAAGGGGTATACTTGATGACACTAGGCCTACAGAAAGAAAAATAGGTATTGCAACTGCATTTGAACTTCTTGAAAAAATAAAACCTGACAAACATGTTATATACACTGACTTAGGCGTTTCAGATGGTATGGTTTTTGGAATTATTGAAGCTAAATTGAATGGCAGAGATGTAGAATATAGGGAACTTGGAAATGATTGGGAAACAAAACAAAATAAATTAATTGAAAAGTGGGGATATTAGGTTAGATTTTTATACTGACTATTCCTACAAAAATTATGCGAGGATGCCGGAGCGGTCAAACGGGGCAGACTCAAGATCTGCTGGCTTAGTGCCTACCTAGGTTCGAATCCTAGTCCTCGCATTGATTTTAGATTCGAACCCTTGGGTTTAAAGAAAGTTTGTTAAAACTTTATTTAGGTCGAAGAGGTATGGTTGAGGCCCGAATCCTAGTCCTCGCATTGATTTTAGATTCGAACCCTTGGGTTTAAAGAAAGTTTGTTAAAACTTTATTTAGGTCGAAGAGTATGGCTGAGGTTCGAATCCTGGCCTCTACATATAGACAAGCTTTATATAGAATCTTATATACAATGTTTTATGGATATAAAAATTCAAAAAAAGAGATGGAACAAATTTAGAAATTTTTTAAAATTTAATAAACCCAAAATAATAATCTTTATTGTGTTTTTAATTTTAGCAATTATTTTCCAAGGATGGAGCTTTAAAATTAAATGTTTGAAATTGTTTTGCGAACCTTTGTTTTTTGGAATTTTATATTATGTTATTTGGCCATTTGATTTGCTACTAGCATTAATTTCCATTAATATTGGCACCGGTGGTATTATGATAAGAATTGTTCAAATATTATTTTTATTTTTACAGGTTGCATATTGGTATATAATGTCCTGCCTGATTGCTATTCCTTCTAACAAAATTAGAGCTAAAATTGGAAAAAGAAAATGGAAAAAACAAAAATATCAGGATAAAATATTAAAGACAAAGATTCAAAAAGATATTAAAAATTCTGAAAAACTTGAAATTAAAAAAAATTAAAATTTTTTAAACTTATTAACTAATTCAAGAGTATCTTCTTGCCCCAACAGCATTGCTCTGCAACAATACCTATCTAACCCTAGAGCATCTAGAACATCTTTTGCTTGTTCTCCTTTGTTTACTCTTTCGTTAAATTCTTCCCATAAATTAGCTATTGGTTTTCCACAGCTAAAACATCTCATTGGAACTTTCATAATAATACCTGATAATTGGGATTTTTAAAGCTATTGGTTTACAAAAATATCTCAGAATTATACAAATCTTTAAATAGGAATAATATATTGAAATTATATAAAAGAGGAAAATGGTGAAAAAGTGTATTTATTGTGGGGTTGAAGTTTCTCCAGATAGTGTTATTGATTTTTGTCAAAAATGTGGGGTGAGTAGCTTTGGAAGCAAGATGTTTAAAACCATTGTAGAAAATATGGAATCTGCTAATGCTCGTGGAGATTTAGACCAGGGAAGCGTTGAATAAGGCTTATTTTTGTAATTTTTCAACTAAGGAAACGTTTAAAAACGTATCATTTCTAAGAAAATCATGTTAAAAGGAAAAAGAATAAGAGAAAAGGGAAAACTTTCGCTTAGTAAATATTTTCAAGAATTTACAGAAGGTGATAGAGTTGCCGTGATAAGGGAACATAGTGAAAATCCTAAATTTCCAAAAAGGATACAAGGACTCTCTGGAGTTGTTGCAGGAAAAAGAGGAAAGGCTTACCTGGTAAAAATTAAGGAAGGAAACAAGGAAAAAACTCATATAATTAAACCAGTACATTTAAAAAAACTAAAATAAACTTGATAGAATGATAAAAGAAAGAAAAGCCCTGACAATGACTGAAGCAAGCGAAATACTTGGAAGTCTTAAAGAAACAGAAAACACAAAAGAAGCAAAATCTTTTATTAAAAAATTTAACAAAATTAAGCCTGAAAATGCTAAAAAATTAAAAGAAGAACTACAGGGTCTTGATTTAATAAAACTAAAAGACTCGGACATTGTTAAAATTGTAGACATTTTACCAGAAGACGCTACAGAATTAAATAAAATAGTTACTGAGGTGAGCCTGGATGCAGATGAAACAAACAAAATCCTTGAAACAGTTAAAAATAATAAATAATAAAAATGACAGCGAAAGAAGAAAAAGCGATTATATTGGACTTTCTGCCTTACGGATATCCTCTAGAAAAAAAAATGATGCCTATAGCTCAGGCTATGGGAGCAAAAACTTTTGTACTTCTTGAATTAGTTCCTAGGAAAGGAGTTAAACTAGAATCAAAAGAAGAAGTTTATATTGGCGAAGGAAAAAGAGAACAAATCTACTACATCCTTGGAAGATTAAAAGCAGATAAGCTAACAGAAAATGCTAAAAGGGTCTTGGAAGAATTAATAACTTCAAGAGTCTTGGAGGATGAATCAAGATTTATTGAATTTTTCAATACAGCATCGGCAATAAACACAAGATTGCATCAATTTGAACTATTACCTGGATTTGGGAAAAAGCATACTTTGGCTATTCTTGATAAAAGAAAAGAAAAGCCATTTGAGTCTTTTAAAGACTTGAAAAAAAGAGTATCTAACCTACCCGACCCTATACATACTATAGCCAAAAGAATTGTATCTGAATTAAAAGGAAATGAAAGATACCTAATATTTACACAATAAAATGGAAGCAAAATCAGAAAAACCAAATATGAGAACAGAAAAAGAATCTAGTGGTAGATTAATTAGAATATTGCAAACAGATATTCCTGGAAATAAAAATTTGTATACTGGGCTTACTAAGATTAAGGGTGTATCTTGGGCTATATCAAATGCTACTTGTATTTTATTAGGATATGATAAAAATAAAAAAATACAAGAATTAACAAAAGAAGATATTGCCAAGATTGAAGATTTTTTGAAAAAAGGAGAATTTCCTGAATTCTTACTAAATAGAAAGAAAGATTTTAATACAGGAGACGATAAACATTTAATCGGTGCAGACTTAGAATTAACTAAAGAGTTTGACATTAAAAGACTTAAAAAAATAAGGTCTTATAGAGGATTAAGACATGCTACCAACCTTCCAGTTAGAGGACAATCTACTCGTTCTAACTTTAGAAGGAATAGAAAGAGGGGTGTTGGTGTAAAGAAAAAAGGACAAGCTGCAAATAAATAAAATAAAAAATAAAAATGCCAAAAAGACAACACAAAAGATTCAATAGACCAAAAAAACTTTTTGACTCTGCTAGAATCAAAGAAGAAAATGAATTAATCAAGAAGTATGGACTCAAGAATAAAAGAGAAATATGGAAAGCTGACTTTGCTATTGAAAAAATAAGAAACCTTGCTAAAAAATTAATTACTGCCCCAGAAGAAGAAAAAACTGAATTTATTGAAAAACAAAAAGCAAAAGGATTTGAAGCTGAAACAATAGCTGATGTCTTAGGATTAAGCAATGAAGATTATCTTAAAAGAAGACTTGAAAGCGTTGTTGTTGCAAAAAAACTTGCTACCACCCCAAAACAAGCTAGGCAATTCATTACACACAGACATATAAAAATAAATGGTAAAATAATTAACTCTCCTTCTCACTTAACAACCTTAGACGAAGAAGCTGGCTTAGAATTAGACCTAAAAATGCCTGTTAAAAAACAAGAAACTACTAGCGAAGAAGAAGAGTTTTTGAAAGAAACTGCCCTAGAAAAAGAGACAGAAGAAAAGGCTGAAGAATCAGGCGAAGAAGAGACTGCTAAAGAAGAAAACAAGGAGGACAAAGCTGAATAATGGAAGAAAAAACACAAGCAGAAGAAATTGAAGAACAACTAGCTGAAAAAGCTGAAAAAGAAAAAGCTGAGAAGAATGCTGAGGACAAAATTGAAGAAAGTGAAGAAAAAGATTCAAAGAAAAAATCGACAAGAAAAGAAAGAACTGGAATTCTATACATTAATGCTACTCCTAATAATACTATTCTTTCGCTGACAGATTTGGCTGGAAATACTATTGCCAGATCTTCTGGGGGACAATCTACAAAACAAAGCAGATTGAAATCAAGTCCTACTGTTGCAATGTTTGCAGCTAAGAAAATAGGAGAAGAGGCAAAAGATGCTAATATTAAAAACTTATATGTTAGAACAAGAGGAAAGACAGGAGCTACAACAACAGGTAGTGCCCCTTTTGCTATTATAAAGTCCTTAGGAAGAGATGGGTTTAAAATAATAAGCATTATGGAGATAACAAGACAGCCAAGGGGTGGTCCAAAACAAAAAGGCGGAAGAAGAGGAAGAAGGGTATAAATTTAAAAATAGATAATACGAGATAAAAATAAGATGATAAAAACAATAAACAACGAAAATGGAAAATTAACAATAGAAACAGATATGCCTGTTAGCATGGCGAATGCTGTAAGAAGAAGTGTTAATTATATTCTAACAATGGCAATAGATACTTTAGAGATTAGCAAAAACGATTCTGCATTATATGATGAAATAATCGCTCACAGAGCCGGACTTATTCCTTTGAAAAATAACAATCTTAAACCTTCAGAAGAATGCGATTGTAAAGGGCAAGGGTGTGGGAAATGCACTATTCAATATAAATTAAAAGCAAAGGGTCCTGCAACTGTTTATTCAACAGACTTAACTCCTAATGATGATGTTGTTTTGAAAATGCCAATAACTGTTTTAAACAAGGATCAAGAAATAGAATTTGTAGCAACTGCAAAAATGGGAATTGGAAAAAATCATGCAAAATTTACTCCTGGATTGCTTTATTATAGATATACAGACGATATTGTAAAGGAAGATGTTGCAAAAGATGATGAGAACTTTAATAAAGTTTTAGAGGATGCAGAAAAAAATGAAAACAAAAGTATTACAATTGAAATTGAATCATGGGGGCAAATTAATGCTAAAGATATTTTTATCAATGCAATAGATGCTCTCAGCAAAAATTTAAAAGAGTTTTCAAAAAAACTTAAATAAAATTGAGGCTGACTGCTATCTGTGTTTTGCGGAGATGCCGGAGCAGTCAAACGGGCGACGTTAAGGCCGTCGTGGCTTAGTGCCTACAGGGGTGCAAATCCTCTTCTCCGCATTGTAACCCAAAAACAAAAATGACATCAAAAACACAAATAAACAAAAGAATGAACAATAAAACAAAAACAGAATTAGCTGAGGCTATTTTTATTGCTAAAAAAAATAATAATCTAGATGTTGCCAATGCTATTTCTGTTCCCACAAGACAACAAGCAAAAGTTAATCTTGAAGAAATAAATAAGACGAGTGAGGATATTGTTATTGTTCCTGGAAAAGTTTTAGGAACTGGAGAAATAGAAAAAAAGAAAACTATTTATGCTCTTGGATTTTCTGAAACAGCTAAAGAAAAACTTGAAAAAGCAGGATGTAAATTCGAAAGCATATACGATGCTTTGAAAAAAGATTCCAAAATAAAGGGAGCTATCTTGAAATAATGGCAGACAAAATATTTATTGATGCAACAGGGGCTAGTATTGGAAGAATAGCTAGCTATGCTGCTAAACAAGCTTTGCAAGGCGCTAAGGTCTTTGTTGTTAATTCTGAAAATGCAATAATAACAGGAAACAAAAAAGTTGCCATTGAAAAATGGAAAGAAAGAAGAGCAAAGGGTGGAAGCGCATTAAAAGGCCCATATCACTCAAAAGATTCTGAAAAAATACTAAAAAGAGCTATAAGAGGTATGTTGCCTGATTACAGATTAGGAAGAGGAAGAGATGCGTGGAAAAGAATAAGATGTTTCAATGATGTTCCAGAAGAATACAAAGAAGAAGAACTAGTAAAACTTAAGACAAAAACTTTAATTAAACACATTAATTTAAAAGAACTTAAGAAAAAATTATAATGGCACACAATAAAGGAGCTTTAACTGTATCAGGAAAAAGAAAAACAGCTATAGCAAAAGCTACGATTAGGGAAGGAACTGGAAAAGTTACAATAAACAAAATTCTATACACAAGTCTTTCTGATTTTCATAGACTTTCAATAAGAGAGCCAATTGACATTGCTAAAGAAAATTTAGGAAACTTCAAATTTGACATTAATGTTAATGTTAAAGGTGGAGGAAAAGAATCTCAAATAGAAGCTAGTAGATTAGCTATTGCAAAAGCTATTATTGCTTTTTCAAAATCAAAAGATTTGAAAAAAATTATGTCTGACTACGACAAGAATATGGTTGTAGCAGATGTTAGAAGAAAAGAACCTAATAAGCCTGGTGATTCTAAAGCTAGAGCAAGAAGACAGAGCTCTAAGAGATAGTTATTATAAAAATAATTATTTTTTAACTGATTTTTTTACTAGAATTTATTTTTTCTTAACAGAGCTTTCTTCTATTGTAATATCTTTATTGTCTGCTTGCTTTGGTTTTTTCTTTAAAGAAATTTCTGCTACTTTGAATTCAGAATTCATTAAAGATACTACAAGCTCCCAGATAAAAGATATTAACCCTCCTGTATAAAAGAAATAATACCATTGTCTAAATATAGATAACAATAAGTTTGATGCAGAAGTGTATGCTATTCTTGAGCTAAAGCTTCCAAAACTCCTGAACCAATCAACATAATTAGAACCAAAGAAGCTGAAAAAAACAAATTCTCCTCTTTGAATTGATTGAACTATTATACCTAGAATTGCAAAGAAAACTATCCAAATTAATGAAGTTCTCAATCTTACTGGGATATGGAATTTAATAGATGGTTTTTCATTTTTTAGAAAGTCTTTTTCTAAAGATGATTGTTTTAGTGGGTTATCCTCTTTTTTTTTCATAATATATTTATGATTTTTTTATTTAAAAAATGTACTATTTGCTTTTCTTTAATTTTTCAAATCTTTGCTGAACTTCGTTGAAAAGTTCTGATGAAAGTATTGGCTGATGATTGCCTTGTAAGATCTGATTATCGAATTTTACTTTTCCTATATATGTAAAGTTTTTTAGAATTTTTTTAATTCCATTAACTGATATTCCGAAATTCCTTGATATTGCATTTAAGCTTAATCCTTTTTTGAAACTTTCGAATATTTGCCTTACTTGGTCTGAATTTTCTGCTGGTATTAATTCTCCGCTTACCATATCATATCCATAAGCAGGCCTTGAAACATGATTACCTTTTGTTACTGAAGCCATCATTCCTTTTTTCAAAGAGTCTTCTTTCTTGGGTTTTGTAAATTTTCTAAATGTCTCTAAAATATTTGAATCTATTTTTTCAGATAAATAATTTTCAAAATCTTCAACAGCCGAAGGGGCAAAGGCATTACAAACACTGCACAAAACTGTCTTGTGTTCTTTGTTTAGTTCTAATTTTTTTGCCAAAGGGTCATAATGCCCACATTTTTGACACTTGAAACCTTGCTGTTCAAACAATGTTTTTTCTGCTTGCATTTTATTTTAGTTTTTTTAATATTTTATTTGTTTTTATAGCGTCTTTAAATGGAGATGGGGATTCGTTTATTATTGTGCACGAAACTTTGTGTTTCTTTAATGCTGTTAATAATTCTTTAATTTCTTTTTCAGGGGTTGTTTTGTGAGGAAGGGATTTATTAGAATAATCTACTCCTGTCATATGAGTATGAACATAGCCTATGTTTTTTATTTTTTTTACAACCTCTTCATAATTTTTTGCTTCTCCTCTGCCAATAACATGGGAAAAATCAACACAAATAGAACATTTTGTTTGTTTTTTTAATTTTTTTAATTCTTCTAAACTTCCAAATTGACTTTGTTTGCCCATTGTTTCAGGACATAAAACAACATTGTATTTTTTTGCTTTAATTGTTTTTTGTAAATCTAAAATTTCTTTTTTTATGTTTTCAAAAACTTTTTGCTCTGGCATTTTCATATAATATCCTGGATGAAACACAATATTTTTTGCTCCAACCATATTTCCTATTTCGCAACATTTTAGAATTCTTTTTTTTGAAGCATAAACCTTTGCTTTTTCTTTAGAGTTTAAGTTGATAAAATAAGGGGCGTGTATGCTTAATTTGAGTTTGAGTTTTTTATTTAATTCTGCTATTTTTTTTGCTTGGGCAGGAGTCATCCAAACTCCGTATGTAAACTCTATTTCAACTGCTGATAAGCCAGCTTCTTTTATATCAATAAAGCCTTGTTCAGAAGCACCTCCTGTTCCTGCTGGTCCTGATAATATCACCATAAATAAAGATGGATTAGAAAACTTATAAATTTACCTAGAAAAGCTTTTATATGCCTAAATTGTTAAAAGTGTATGACTAAACAAAAAGAAGTATACAAATGTGAAATATGTGGGAATATTGTCGAAGTTCTTCACGAAGGAAATGGGACTTTGGTTTGTTGTGGTAAAGACATGGTTCTTATGTATGAAAAAGTAGAAGACGAGGGTAATGAAAAACATCTTCCTGTTATTGAGAAAAAAGAAAGTGGGGAATGTCTTGTAAAAGTTGGAAGTATTCCTCATCCAATGGAAGAAGAGCATTATATTGAATGGATTGAGGCAAGTGATGGGGAAAAAGCTTGTAAAGTATTTTTGAAGGCAGGAGATAATCCTGAAGCTGAATTTGATTTTGAACCAAAAACAGCAAGAGCATATTGTAATATTCATGGTTTATGGAGTAAAAAATGAGTTCTTTAAAGAGAAGTAAAACAGAAAAAAATCTTTTGAAAGCTTTTGCAGGAGAAAGTCAAGCAAGAAATAGATATACTTATTTTGCAAGCAAGGCTAAAAAAGAAGGATTTGAGCAAATTGCTAGTATTTTTGAAGAAACAGCTGATAATGAAAAAGAACATGCTGAAATATTTTTTAAATATCTTAAAGGTGGGGTGGTTGAAATAATAGCAGAATATCCTGCAGGAGAAATTGGAACAACAGAAGAGAATTTACTAGAAGCAGCAGAAGGAGAAAAATTAGAATGGGGAACTTTATATCCTGAATTTGAAAAAATAGCAAAAGAAGAAGGATTTGATGCTGTTGCTGAATCGTTTCATGAAATAGCAGAAGTTGAAGAACAGCATGAAAAAAGATATAGAAAATTATTAGAGAATGTAAAAGAAAATAAAATTTTCAAGAAAGATAAAGTTGTAAAATGGAAGTGTAGAAATTGTGGTTATGTTCACGAAGGCAAAACAGCTCCAGATGTTTGTCCTGCATGTGACCATGCACAAAAATATTATGAAATATTATGTGAGAATTATTAATATTATTTTTTCTTAACAGCATGTCCACCAAATTCATGTCTTATTGCTGATATAAATTGTCCGCAGACCCCTTTTTTTCTAGAATGCAACCTCATTAAATGTGCTTGATGTAAGATTGGCATATTAAATCTTTTATCTAAAACTTTCATTTCTTTTTCTGTTTCTCCTTCTGGAACTTGACAAGAAACTTCATCTAGGTAATGTGGTTTTTCAAAAGATTCTTGTAGCCAATTAGTTATTTTACTTTCTATTATACTTCCATTATTGTAAACTTTTGCTACTTCTTTCAAGCTTGTTCCAAAAACTTTATTTTGTTTTCTTATTGCTTCCATTCCTTCGTTAAGTGCAGACATCATTCCATATTCAATACCATTATGAACTCCTTTGACAAAATGACCTGCTCCTGATTTTCCCATATATCCATAGCCATCTTTAACACACATGTCTTTGAATATTTTTTCTATTTTAGTGAATATTTTTTTATCTCCTCCTATCATCATGCAAGCCCCATGCCTTGCTCCTTTTATTCCTCCTGAAACTCCAACATCTAAAAAATAAATTCCTTTTTTCTTTAATTGCTTAGCTCTTTTAATTGAATAATCATAAAAAGAATTTCCTCCGTCAATTATTATATCTCCTTTTTTAAGATAAGGAAGAAGTGATTTTATTGTATTTTCTACTGGTTTTCCTGCTGTAATCATTAGCCAAATAATTTTTGGTTTTGTGTTTAGTTTTTGAACAAACTCTTTTATACTGCATGTTGGAATTGCTTGTTTTTTTGCTATTTTTTTAGTTGGCCATGGAGAACGGTTGTAAACAACTACTTTGTATTTTTTATCTAAAAGGTTGAGAACCATATTTGAACCCATTTTTCCTAATCCTATAAATCCTATCTTAGTAGCCATCTTTTTTTCTCTTTTGGTTTTTTGAAATGCTTGCAAAGTTTGTAATAATCGTCTTTTGGCTTGTAGTTAATGATTTTCTTTGCGAATTTCAAATCTAAGTCTTTAACTTTATTTTTTGAAATTCCAGAAAATATTCCGAATTTAACATTTTCAGGAGCTGTAATGCACTTATGAATTAATTGTGACATGTCGTCTTGGCTTATAACATATCCATAGTCTTCTCTTGAAATACAGGTTTTTGAATTGTCCATAGTGTATGCTCCAATTCTGATTCCCAACATTGACATATTAGTATTTTCATAAAAAACATAGGCCATAGATTCTGCAAATGCTTTTGTTGCTCCATAAAGATTTGTTGGCCTTGGTGTATCTGAATGTTTAACAGCATAGCCATGCTTATATCCTTTAACTGCATGAATACTACTTGCAAACACAACTCTTTTT
>Ga0272440_1003942_pt1 | contig 10836 bp, 8 predicted proteins | sample SSMMMBAug17_FD_192440 | JGI IMG/M metagenome (GOLD analysis project Ga0272440, IMG submission 192440) | Marine sediment archaeal communities from Little Sippewissett salt marsh, Falmouth, MA, United States - SSM-MMB-Aug17 | ecosystem: Environmental > Aquatic > Marine > Wetlands > Sediment ... | reverse complement strand
CATTCAACGATATCTGTCTCATGCGCTACATCAAATTTGTATATGAACAGGATTTAAAAGATATTGATAAAATCGATTTAAGTCTTCAAGGCAAATACAATATGCTCAAAGGGCGATTTTTGGAAAATGTGGTACAGGTGACCATGATGAAATTTAATTATGAAAAAATTCCAGGAGAATGGGTGGGTAAAAAAGGCAAGATTGAATTGCCTTTGTTTGAGGTTGTAGATACCCGGCAGGTGAAAGCGTCAACAACAAAATCATATCAGATTGATGTTTTTGCCAGACGTCAGAAAATCACCTGGTTGTGTGAGTGCAAATATACCCGAAGCAAAATGGGCTTGAATCAGGTCAAAAAACTGGAGCGTGCGGCTGATGCAGCAATGCGTGAGGCCGCAGAAATGGGTGCCACACCCCCTGAAATTCAAATGTGGCTGATCTCCACCGGGGGTTTTACAGATAACGTTCTGAAGTATGTGAAAAAACGAAGTGATATGTATTGTTCGGATCATGATCATATCAATGCCATTTTTCGGTTTTATGGCGGGAATTATGATATCCCTGTTTTTTAGAAAATGCGTCCCAATCTGTTTTATTATTCAGCAGTAAGACCGAACCCCACTTACCCTGCTTTTTTCCATTTCAAAAAGCATCAGAGACTGATGCTTTTTACGACAATAAATTACATTTAACAAAGTTTTAACACAAATGAAATATTTTTATAAAAATTGACTGTTAATGTATGTTAATTTTGTTGGAGACATTTGCTTAGGTCTTACAATTTTAGGAGAAGTAAATGAGCTATTATATTCACCATATATCAGGGCGCATTCGTTTAAAAACACCTGTATTAAAGAAAAATCCAGAAAAAAAAGAAACGCTTATCAGTTTATTTGGATGTGCTGCAGGAATTAATGGTGTATCAGTCAATACATTGACAGGCAGCGTTGTCATTCATTATGATCCTACGTTCTACTCCAAAGAAACAATAATTGATATATTGAAAACGCATCGTTTTTTAGATACTAATCATGTCATTTCAAATGACAATCGAATGGATCAATTTATTGAAATGATTAGAAAAGAAATTCGAAAAGCAATGTTTGCAATGGCCCTTGAGATAGCCTTGGAACCAATTGGTTTATCCTTTGTGTGCGCTTTAATTTAGTGTGCATGGGTGTCATACCTTGAACTGCGAATGATAAAATTCAATCCCAGAATAATCTTTAGCATCGCCGATGATCAATATAATAACAACTCCCTTTTACTTGTTTTGCTTTTTTCTTGATTTCTGAAGCAATGGAAGCAATGTGGCCGTATGAATGAAACATTCGCTCCCTTGTTGAGATGACAGCGATTGATATAGATAGAATATTGAATTGCTGAATATTGCCTTGTCGGTCTTTGCTCTCATAATACCCCTGTTCACAGGTTTTTGTATCATGAAAATGTTTGATCCCCTCATCAAACGATTGAATTATCGCGTGACATAATTGCTCAATGCCTTGTGCTCTGCACACAGCAATAAAATCATCCCCGCCAACATGACCAATAAAGCTTTTGGAATCAAACGCTTTAATTTTATTTTTTAATAAAGTACCTACAAATTGAAGAACATTATCGCCTTGTTCAAAACCAAAATTATCGTTAAAGGGTTTAAAATGATCCAGATCAAAATACATCACAACAAATATTTGTTTTTTGATCAAACGCGTTTCAATATTTTCTTTTATCAACATATTACCGGGCAGTCCTGTTAAAGGATTGGCTTGTTGTGCCAGCTTGATTTTTTGATCAGTCATTCTTTCCAGGATATGATGAATTTTTACAATTCCTGCATAAATGCCATTTTTGACAACGATAACAGCATCATAAATTGATTTTTCATCACGATTAAGCGCACGTTGCGAAACATTCTCTATTGGGGTATTAAAATCAAAAACAAACGCAGGCTCTATCATTCGTTTGACTGTTCTGTGAGAAAACAGGTCATACCCAAATTTTTGTCCCAATTGATAGAACATCTCTCTTTTGTTAATAATTCCAACAGGGTTTTTTCCATTTAACACAGGGATCGTCGTTAATGTTTCATTTTTTTTGAAACGTTCTGAAACATGTTCAACAGTTTCATTTTCCTGAACAGGGTCAATATAGTGCAATAATGAACCAACAGCACTATCTGATTTAATATTGCCAGGGATATGTCTCTTTTGATTGAGGGCAGAAATCATTTCAAGAACGTTTTCATTACAAGGGGTCAGATTTTTCTCTGGTTTTCCAAGCAAATAGCCTTGAGCCAAATCAACCTGCATTTCAATTAATATATCGAGTTCTTCTTTTTTTTCAATACATTCAGCGGTAACCAGGGTGTTGCAATCATGACAAAATGTGACCAATGCTTTGAGTAATCGCTGCTTTTTGATAGATTTATGAATATCTGATATCAGGAAGCCATCAATTTTAACCATATAAGGCTCCATTTTAGAAAGCATTTTTAAATCTGAAAACCCTGCCCCTAAATCATCGATAGCTATTCGAAATCCCTGACTCCGATAATAATTGACTGTTTTTTCAAAAAGATCATAATCCTTTATATAAAATCGTTCTGTTAATTCCAGAATGATTTGATTTTGAAGTGTTGAAAATTCCTGAAGCAGTGCTGCGGTTGTGCCTTTTTCATGTTGTGGCGATTTAAGTACTGATGGACAAATATTAATGGAAAGATAAGCAGATATATTTAACGAATGCGCTTTTGAAATCGCTTTTTTTCGACATATTTTTTCCAATCGTGAAGTTTGCTTAAACTGTTGCGCCGATTGAAACAATTCTTCTGGATTTCGAATGATTGATCGATCTTCAAGGCGTGTTAATGCTTCATATCCAAAAACCGATCCATTTTTCAAGTCAATAATCGGTTGAAAAACCGGATATATACGTTCATTTTCTATGATGTCGCAAAGTGCTTCAAACCTCTTATTTTCCCACGTACTGCCAGATTGCGACTGATTGTCTTGTGACATAAAAGACTCCTGATTTTGAAAATATTTTTTTAAAATTTTCATATGCAATTTTGTTGCCTTTCTGAGTGTTTTATTGTTTTTCAAAGAGATGATAACAAAATGAAGAGCCCTTAGAAATTCGTTTTAGAAAATATTGAGGATTCTTAACATGGGAATATAAAAGAGATGAATATGCGATGATACATATATCAGATGTTACAAACATTATAAACTTGGAAAGAATATATAACGAAATTGTTACTAAAATGTTATGATTTTATCAGAATTTTATTATTTATATCAAAAAACATAAACCCTCACAATTAATACATTCCTAATGAACTTTTAACATTAATTAAACGTTATCCTGACATTTATTTTCTAAATATACATTTTTCAATGAAAATAAATAAAATACATAAGGAGGTTTTTAATATGTCTATCCAGGATACTGTTGTTAAGACAGGTGGAAGTGTAATCATTGGTGCTGCTGCAATCATGTTGGCACCGGTTGTTATTCCTGTGGTCACATCTGCTGCCAGACCCATTGCAAAAGCAGCGATAAAAAGCAGCATAATTGCCTTTGAAAAGCTCAAAATGATTGCATCAGAAACGCGAGAGACCATTGAGGATTTAGCGGCTGAAGCACGTAATGAAATAATGCAAATTACTGCTGAAGCAAAAGCCGAGCTGGTTGAAGCCGCAGCGTAAACAATATTTGCTTATTTTACTATCATCATCACAAAATTGTAGAGACATGTATACAAAAAAATTATGTCTCTACATTACGTTAATATCCAGTGAAATAAAAAGGACATCGAATGATACCAACAGCTTATATATCTCATTCAACAAATGAACGTTTGCGTATTAAGATTCCTGAAAAAAAATGTAATGTGCCTTTTTTCAATAATATTCAATCTGTTTTCAGAAAATGTAGCGATATAGATAATCTGGTTGTTAATAATTACACAGGAAGCATTTTAGTCACTGCAAAAAACATTGATATCAATCGAATTAAATTGTTTGCAAAAACAAATCAACTTTTTGATATCAGGGAAAAAGAAAATAGGCATTCCTTTTCCTTGCAACTCCCCAAACCATTTACAAATGTATTTACAGTTCCTATTGGTCAGGTCAATAACATGATAAAGCAAACCAGTAATGATAGTCTTGATCTGGCAGGCGTATTTTTTTTGTCGCTTATGAGTCTGGGAATCGTCCAGACCTTACGCGGCAATGCGGCACTTCCTGGTTGGCACACAGCTTTATGGTATAGCTTTGGAATTTATACATCAACGATCAAGCCAAAACAAATTATTCAGCAATGATTTTATTTAGAAAATTTGAAATAGTTGAAAAATAAGCTGCATAATTATTATCTTCAGGATGAATCATGAACATATCAAAAAATCCATTGGTTGTAGAAAAACATACTAAAATTGAAGGGCGTGGAAGATATCACGTACCTGAACTATTCTTTTCAGAAACCTGTAAAAAATATATCGAACTATCATTGGCCAATAGAGAGGGGGTCAATCAAGTTTATGCGAATCCTTTAACTGGCAATGTTCTGGTTAACTTCAATTCAAACAACACGCATAAACATATTCTGGACGTCATAGAGGATATTATGATTCAGGCCGATGGTCGGTATGATGTTTTTGAAGAATATAAAACAGGCATTGATATCAGTTCAGAGTCTTTTGATAAAATGTCTTCAAATCTTTGCCCTGTTCAATCTTTACATGCAAGGCCCTGGCATACAATTGAAATTGATAATTTGTTACAAGAATTTGATTCAAATATGAATGAAGGTTTAACCCTTGCATTATACAAACAGCGTTTTCTTCATTATGGCCAAAACAGACTCCCAGAGGCAGAAAGCCGATCAAGTTTAAGTATTTTAATTGCTCAGTTTACCAATTTACCAACTGCACTGCTCGGTCTGGCAGCAGGTGCGTCGATAGCCACCGGTGGCATATTGGATGCTGCTATTATTGGTGGTGTTCTGGTACTCAATGGATTCATTGGGTATTACATGGAAAGTCAGGCGGAAAAAACAATTGATGCTTTAAAGAGTTTCATTACGCCCACTGCTGTGGTTATCAGAGAAGGTGAAGAACAATTCATTCCGGCTGAACAAGTTGTACCAGGTGATATCCTTGTTTTGAAACCTGGAACTTATGTTTCTGCTGATTGTCGTATTGTTGAATCTGTTCATTTGAGTATAGATGAATCCGCGCTGACTGGTGAAAGTATGCCTGTTGGCAAAAATGCATTCACATTGGATGTTGTGAATACGCCTCTGGCTGATCGCGAAAACATGGCATACATGGGAACGTTGGTGACAGGCGGTTTTGGAAAAGGAATTGTTATTGCCACTGGAATGAATACCGAAATTGGCCGACTTAAAATGTTATTAGACAGCAACAAAACTCCTGAAACCCCGATTGAAAAACAACTTCGACACATGGGGAATCAGCTCGTTTACATGGGAATTGGCATTGGCTGCACAACTTTTTTTGCGGGCTTGCTTGTCGGGTATCGCGCAGCACAAATGTTTAAAATGAGTATATTTGTTGCCATTGCAACAATCCCTGAAGGCCTGCCAACTGCTGCGACCTTGACTTTTGCTTTGGGTATCAATCGAATGAAGAAAAAATCCATTCTGATTCGTCAACTTCAATCTGTAGAAACGATGGGGGCCATTCAAACAATTTGTTTTGACAAGACAGGCACAATTACGCATAATCGTATGACTGTTGTCCAGATGTTTTCTGGAAATCGCTCTATCAGTGTTAAATCCGGGGAACTTATTATTGATGAAACCCCAATCATTGCCCAAAATCATGAAGAATTGTGGCTGTTGCTTCAAATGACAGTTTTATGCAATGAAACGCAAATAACATATTCTGAAGATGGCAGTTATCAGCTAAATGGTTCTTCCACTGAAAAAGCCTTGATTGACATTGCCATTGCTGCAGGGCTTGATATTTCAAAATTGCGAAACACTTATCCATTAATAAAAGTCAATCTTCGTTCCGAATATCGTTTATACATGAGTACTGTACATCATTCATCAATCAGTGAAAAAATTACAGTGGCACTGAAAGGAAGTCCGCCTGAAGTTTTAAGGCTGTGTAAATGGGAAATGGTGAATGGAGAATTAATTGAATTAACTGATGAATCGCGTCAAAAAATTGAAATTGCGAATGGACGTATGGCCGGTGCAGCCTTACGCGTTTTGGGTGTAGCTTATAAGGTTATTGATACCCTGGATGGAGCGCATATTGAAACAGATTTGATCTGGTTAGGCATTACAGGAATGACTGATCCCATAAGAGATGGTGTCAAAGAACTGATTCATGTATTTCATCAAGCAGGCATTGAAACAGTGATGATTACTGGAGACCAATCTCCCACAGCGCATGCTGTTGCCACACAATTGAATCTGAGTCAGACAGATCATGTCGAAGTTTTGGATTCAACAACATTGTTAGATATCAACCCTGACGTGATGCGTGCCCTTTCTGAAAAAGTGCATGTTTACTCACGTGTGAGTCCTGCGCATAAATTAAAGATTGTTCAGGCCATACAAAATAATGGAAAAGTTGTTGCAATGACTGGCGATGGCATCAATGATGGCCCTGCTTTAAAAAGTGCAGATATTGGTATTGCCATGGGTGAAAGCGGCACTGATATTGCGCGTGAGGTTGCTGATGTCATTCTTGAGCGTGATGATTTAGAAACGCTGATTAATGCACTTCGCGGCGGAAGAACCATTCAGAGTAATATTAAAAAATCGGTACGATTTTTTCTGGCCACCAATTTTAGTGAAATAATGCTCATGACAACTGCAATGGTTGGTGGCGTAGGATTTCCACTCAATGCCATGCAGCTTCTATGGATCAATATTATTTCAGATATTTTTCCAGGGATTGCATTATCAATGGAAGCTCCTGAATCAGATGTTTTAAAAAAGCCGCCGCGGAATCCCAATAGCCCTCTGTTTTCTAACAGGGAATACATGGATATGGCGAAAGAATCGGCTGTAATCACAGGCAATGCAATGGCAACATACCTTTTTGGATATTTCAAATATGGTGCAGGTGCAAAAGCCAGCACGATGGCATTTCATAGCCTGACCGCATCGCAGTTGCTTCACGCAATGACATGCAGAACAACAAATAGGCACTATCTGACAGATGATAACATTCCCAGAAATAGATATCTGGATCTTGCTGTTGGCGGGTCGTTGCTGTTACAAATTTTAATTGGATTCATTCCAGGTATGAAAAATATTATGAATCTGTCACCCTTAAATATCAGAGATATCCTTCTGATTGGTGGAAGCTCATTATTTTCAGCCTTTGTAAACGACTTGCTCAAACATGAGCCAGAACGAATAGAATACTAGGAGACAAATATTATGTCAAAAAAAATAAACGTGTTATTTATTTGCCAGCATAATAGCGGTAGAAGTCAAATTGCAGAAAGCTATCTCAGAAAATTTGCTGGTAATCATTTTAAAATAGAGAGTGCCGGCCTTGAACCTTCAGATCGTGTCAATCCTCTGGTTGTTGATGTAATGAAAGAGGAAGACATTGATTTATCTTCCAAAAAGCCGCAAAGTGTATTTGAATTGTATAAACAGGGAAAACTTTATCAACATATCATAACGGTATGTGATAAAGGCGAGGAAAAATGTCCTGTATTTCCAGGTATTACAAAACGTTGGCATATGCCATTTCCAGATCCCTCTCTTGCTGAGGGATCGGCTGATGAGAAAAAGGAAAAGGTTCGAGAAATAAGGGATATGATAAAAGATTGGTTACAAAATCCCACCATTAATTCTTTTAACTATAAAAATATTATTAAATAGCTTGTCAGGAGATAAACAATGGGTAAAAACTTTATGGTTACATCCGAATCTGTAACCGAAGGGCATCCAGATAAACTTTGTGATAAAATCAGTGATGCAATCGTTGACAATTATTTACTTCAGGATCCTTATGCTAGAGTCAGGGTACAATGTGCATTATCCAGTGCCATTGTATTTATTGCTGCCAGACACCATTCAAAAGCGGTTGTTGATCTTTCTCATGTCGCCAGAAAAGTCATTCGTGAAGTTGGTTTTGATCAAAAAGAATTTAATGCCAATGCTTGCAGCATATTGACATCCGCTCAAGAACAATCAACCAGTGCCAAATATCAAGCTGATGAAAAAACAATGACAGAGGAAGAATTAGATAGATTGTCTGTCAGAAATCAGGTGACCTTATTTGGTTTTGCCTGTGATCAAACAAAAACATATATGCCCTTACCTATTTACCTGGCACATAGAATCAGTCGCAGCATTGATGACGCACGCCATAAAAAAACAATTCCATATCTGGAGCCTGAAGCAAAAGTTCAGGTCGGTGTTGATTATCAAGATCGAAAATTACATCGCATTCATACAGTTGTTATCAATGCCAGCCAAAAAACAAATGTTGACATACCTCAGAATAAGCTTCAGGAAGATATTCAAGAAATTATTATAGAGCCTATTTTTAAAGATGATGCACTGAAACCCTATTTAAAAACAAGAATTTTTATTAATCCAAAGGGGCCAATTAAAGGCGGTCCGGCTTATCATTCTGGATTGGCTGGTAGAAAAAATGCCATTGACACTTATGGAGAATACTGTCGCCACAGCGGCAAAGCACTCAGTGGAAAAGATCCCATTAGAATTGATAGAATCGGAGCTTATGCCGCGCGACATGCTGCAAAAAATATTGTTGCAGCCGGTCTGGCAAAAGAATGTGAAATTATGTTGAGCTATTCAATGGGGCTTACAAAACCTGTTACATTTAATATTGAAACCTTTGGCACAGGTAAATTTGATGATGATAAAATATTATCCATTGTAAAAGATCATTTTGACTTCCGATTGGGCGGGATTTTAAAAAAGTTCAATTTAAGGCATTTGCCAGCCGAGCGATCTGGAAAGTTTTATCAATTACTTTCTACATATGGACATATGGGGCGTGATGATTTTAATCTGCCATGGGAACAGACAGATGCTGCTGATAATTTAAAATAACATGAGAAGCCTTAAGGAGAAACAGTCAAATGAGTAAAAGATTTCACAAAGAACTCAATGAGGTAAAAAAAATGATACTGGCATTGGGTGCAAAGGTAGAAGCGCGCGTTCGTATGGCAACAGATGCAATTATTTCATGTAATACAGAGATTGCAACAAAAGTAAAAAAATCGGATTACGAAATTGATGAAGCTGAAGTTGAAATTGAAGAGGAATGTCTCAAGTTATTGGCATTGTATCAGCCAGTTGCAATGGACTTGCGGTTTGTTATAGCGGTAATTAAAATTAATAATGATCTGGAAAGAATTGGTGATCAGGCTGTCAATATTGCACAGCGTGTTTTGACCATGAGCAAGGAACGTATCAGTAGCTGTACATATTACTTTGATTATTCTGTAATGGTAAAAAAAGTCAAATTGATGATCAGGCAAAGCCTGGAGGCACTGATCAATATGGATGTCGATTTAGCAATCAGTGTCTGTCAACAAGATGATGCTGTCGATGACATTAAGCGAGAAGCTTACAGTGCTATCAAGACAATAATGAAAAACAATCCAGATCAACTGTCATATTTAATTAATCTTTTATTAATATCAAGACATCTTGAGCGACTGGGTGACCACGCTACAAACATTGCTGAAGAGGTTATCTATATGATTGAAGGTGAAATTGTTCGTCATGGTCAAAAAGAATTGGAGAATCTAAAAAATAAAATATGATTTTTTAATCTGAGCCGCGCGCGTTAGCAAGCGGAATTGTACTTGAATCAAATACCAAACAGGCTTTCCGAAGACGCACAAAAGTTAGGCTAATCTAAAATATCCCTAAGGGCACTATGTTCCCCCAACTTGTACATACGCCCCATCAACAAAGATGAAGGACGCCATTCTTGTTGTAAAGCCCGCCTTTTTTGATTATTTAGGAAAACTCGAAAAATAAGTTCCCCATTTACTTATGTGCCAGCCTGTAGGGGCGAACCTTGTGTTCGCCCTCGAACTAATAACGCTTTCGTTCCTATGTACGATGGGCGAACACAAGGTTCGCCCCTACACGTTCTTGGCACATAAGTAAATGAGGAATTTATTTTTCGAGCATTCCTTAACGATTTGACAAATCATGTATCGCTCTGTTACATATAAACGAATAGATAAGGAATGCAAAAAAAATAAGTTCCTCATTTCAGAAAAAGTAAATTCTGTTCATTTTGAACCTGGATTACGCTGAAGAAGCTGAAGAAGATGAATAAGATGAAATAAGACATTTTTAAATCATCTTATTCATCTTCTTCAGTGTAATCCAGGTTCAAAATGAATAGAATTGACTCTTTTAGAAATGATGAACTTATTTTTCGAGTATTCCTAAATAAATCTGTGGGCGTATGTATAAGTTGGGGGAACATGTTCCTCCAACTTGTACATACGCCCTAATAAATCTGTTATGTAAAGGAGTCAACAGATATGCCAGAAAGAATATTCCCAATTGAAGAATGCATGGAATATGAAGAATTCACAGATCGCGTAGAATTATTGCGTGAACTTGAAACATGGATCAAAAATGTTCGTTACAAGAGATCTGGCAGCACATCTATTATTTCTCCGCGCCGACTGGGAAAAACTGTGCTCTTGGAAAGGCTTGTGAATACTGTATTTTTTAAACCTGAGTACCATGTTGCGCCCATATATTTCAGCATGGGGCTTGAAAAATTTACATTAAGGGCCTTTATTATGCAATATGCAGAAACTTTTTTTC
>Ga0272440_1003941_pt1 | contig 10840 bp, 12 predicted proteins | sample SSMMMBAug17_FD_192440 | JGI IMG/M metagenome (GOLD analysis project Ga0272440, IMG submission 192440) | Marine sediment archaeal communities from Little Sippewissett salt marsh, Falmouth, MA, United States - SSM-MMB-Aug17 | ecosystem: Environmental > Aquatic > Marine > Wetlands > Sediment ... | reverse complement strand
GAGGGGTCAAATATGACTGGTAAGTCAGGTGCCAAAAAAGTTATTATCGTACCACCTGGAACACAGATTATTGACGTAGAGAGTGGTGAAATACTCTTTGATATGCTAAAAGATGGACAAGAGGAGAAGTTTTTAGAAGGCGGAAAAGGCGGTCTTGGAAATACTCACTTTAAATCACCTACAAATCAAAGGCCAACATATGCACAACCTGGTGAAAAGGGTGAAACTCGTCACATAAAACTTGATTTAAAACTTATTGCAGATGTTGGACTTGTTGGTTTTCCAAATGTTGGAAAGTCAACACTTATCTCAACTGTTTCAAATGCAAAACCTGAAATAGCAAACTATGAGTTTACTACGCTCACACCAAAGTTAGGGCAGGTCAATATAGGTGATTTTGAATCATTCATCATGGCAGATATTCCAGGTATTATTGGTGGCGCACATGAGGGAAAAGGGCTTGGAATACAGTTCTTACGCCATATAGAGCGTACGAAGATTCTTCTTTATATGGTTGATCTTGGAAACTATAGAGATCTTAAAGAGCAGATTGAAGTCTTATGTAAGGAGATAGCATCCTTTTCTGATGTACTTGGTAATAGTAAATATGCCATAGCGCTTACGCGAGCAGATGTTATTGCACCAGATGAGTTATCTGATCTTGTCAAGAGCTTTATAGATATATTTAATGTAGAGGTATCTTTTGCAAATGAGTTTGGCTTTGATGAGAGTGCTTCATATTACGTCCAAGAAAATGCACAACAGGAGCTTGGTTTTGATAGAGAATTGCCATACTTTATAGCACCAATCTCTTCAGTAACTCATTTTAATATTGATGCTTTAAAACACGCACTCTTTAATTTAGTGCAGACAGATAGAAAGCAATCTGAAAGATACTAATATGCGCATCGTTATTAAAGTCGGGAGTGCAGTGCTGAGTCAAGATGGTGCGATTGCAACTGAGCGTATGCAAGCATTAGTTGATTTTATAGCACTTTTAAAAAAAGAGAATGAAGTTCTTTTAGTCTCTTCAGGTGCAGTCTCAGCAGGCTATACAAAGCTTCAAATTGACAGATCTGTACTTGCAAACAAACAGGCACTCGCAGCTATTGGGCAGCCAGTACTGATGAACAGATATGCAAAAAAGTTTGCAGAGTATAAAATTATTACTTCGCAAGTTCTTGTTACTGCCGCCAACCTCAAAAAAGAGGATGATATTTGTCGTATTCAAAATACAATAAATACGCTGATAAATAACGGTGTACTCCCAATCATAAATGAAAATGATGCAACTGCAACTGATGAACTTGAGGTTGGTGACAATGACCAACTCTCAGCATATATAGCAAATCATATGGGTGCAGATCAGTTAGTTATTCTCTCAGATATAGATGCATACTATGATAAAGATCCACGTGCACATGAAGATGCACAAGTGCTCAAGGTAGTAAGTGAAATTAGTGAAGATGAGTTACGTAAGGATGTAACTCCTAATAATCTCTTTGCTACAGGTGGGATTGTTACAAAGCTCAAAGCTGCGAACTATCTTTTAGGTGTTAATATAGACACGTTTTTAGCAAGTGGTTTTGATTTATCAGATGTGCGCTCTTTCTTACTAAATAAAGAGCATAAGGGTGGAACACTTTTCTCAAAAGGAGTCAAGTAGATGCGTGTCATTTTTATGGGAACACCAGACTATGCGAATACAATTCTAGAAGGTTTAATCGCAGATGAGAAAGTAGAGGTTGTCGCTGTATACACACAACCTGATAAACCTGTAGGAAGAAAAAAGGTATTGACTCCTCCTCCTGTTAAAGTGACAGCTTTAGAGAATGAAATTCCACTATATCAGCCTATAAAGCTTCGAGAGGATACAGTAGTAGAAGCCTTACGTAAGATAAGTTGTGACTACATTGTTGTAGCAGCTTATGGGCAGATTCTTCCCAAAGCTATCTTAGATCATGCCCCATGTATCAATCTTCACGCATCTATACTCCCTCAGTATAGAGGAGCAAGCCCAATTCAGCAGACACTACTCAGTGGTGATAGCAAGAGTGGTGTTACAGCGATGCTTATGGAAGAGGGTTTAGATGCGGGAGATATACTCACTATAGATACAGTAAATGTTCCAGAGGATATGATGCTTGAAGAGCTCTTTTATAAGCTCACAGAAACAGCAAAAGAGCTCACTTTAAAAGTTTTACATAACTTCAATAGCTATTCACCTATCCAACAAAATGAGTCTGAGGCAACACACTGTAAAAAAATCACTAAAGCAGATGGAGAGGTCAGTTTTGATGATGCATCTAATATTTATAACAGATATAGAGCTTTTACTCCCTGGCCCGGTATTTTTCTATCTAGTGGTTTAAAACTAAAAAGTTTAGCTTTAGAGAGCAATAAAGGTGAGTATACACCGGGTGAAATTTTGTCTATTGATAAAGAATCAATAGTTATTGGATGTAAAAAAGGAAGCTTACGAATTTTTACTCTGCAACCAGCTTCAAAAAAAGAGATGTCTTCAACTGCCTACGTAAATGGTAAAAGGTTAAATATTGCAGATACTCTCTTTTGAGTCACTTCCCTCTACACAGACACACTTAAAAGCGCTTTTGAACTCAAGAACTTTTGACGCACCTATAGCTGTAACATGTGAAGTACAAACTGATGGAATTGGAAGTAGAAACAATAAATGGCATGGAGAAGTTGGAAATCTTTTTATCTCTTTTGCACTGCCACTCAAAAATCTTCCAAATGATTTAAAAATTGAGTCTGCCTCTATATATTTTTCTTACATTTTAAAAGAGACACTTGCTGAATTTGGCTCTAAAGTGTGGCTAAAATGGCCAAATGATATTTATGTAAATAATAAAAAAGTCGGAGGTATGATAACTTCTCTGAGTGACAATAATATTATTTGTGGTTTTGGCTTAAATTTAATCAAAGCACCAGTCGACTTTGGAACTATAGATATTACAATTAATAAAAAAAAATTATTAAAAAGATATTTTCAAAAAGTAGAAAAAAACTTTTTATGGAAGCAAGTTTTTAGCAAATATAAGTTAGAATTTGACTTATACAAGAGTTTTTTTACCCACGTGAACAATGAAAAAGTCGATGTAAGCAAGGCCCTGCTAAATGATGATGGCAGTCTTTTAATTAACGGTGAGAGGATATATAGTTTAAGATGAGCGAAGTAATTGTAATAGCCAATCAAAAAGGTGGAGTAGGGAAAACGACAACAGCTGTTAATCTTGCTGCATCTTTGGCGGTTGCTGAGAAAAAGGTGCTTCTTATCGACTCTGATCCTCAAGCAAATGCAACAACTTCTTTAGGCTTTCATCGAAACGACTATGAGTTTAATATCTACCATGTACTTATTGGCGCTAAAAAACTTAAAGATATCATTTTGAAATCAGATTTGCCAACCCTTCATCTTGCTCCATCAAATATTGGACTTGTAGGTATTGAAAAAGAGTACTATGATGCTGAAAAAACGAGTGGAAGAGAGCTTGTTTTAAAAAAAGCTATTGCTAATATTCAAAAAGAGTACGACTACATTATTATTGACTCTCCACCAGCACTCGGCCCAATGACCATTAATGCACTCTCAGCTTCAAACTCCGTGATTATTCCAATTCAATGTGAGTTTTTTGCTTTAGAGGGATTGGCTCAGCTTTTAAATACTGTCAAACTTGTACGTAAATCTATTAATCCTCGTTTAAGTATAAAAGGGTTCGTGCCAACTATGTTTAGCGCACAAAACAACCTTTCAAAGCAAGTTTTTGCAGATTTGCGTCAACATTTTAAGGGTAAACTTTTTAAAGATCAGTCTAATAGATACATTGTAGTTCCAAGAAACGTCAAACTTGCTGAGTCACCATCTTTTGGAAAGCCAGCAATTTTGTATGATGTGAAATCTAGTGGTTCTATAGCATATCAAAATTTAGCACAGGCAATAATGAAATAATGAAGTCACAAAAGTTAGGTAGAGGTTTAGATGCTCTTTTAGGTGAAATTGATGAAGCGTATGAAAATGAAGGAACGCAAAGAGATTTGGTTCTTGAAATTCCGCTCAAAGATATACGTCCAAATCCATTTCAGCCTCGTAAAAGTTTTGATGAAGAGATGCTTCATGAGCTTGCAGAATCTATCAAAAATGATGGACTCCTACAGCCTATAGTTGTTACAGAAGACATTGATGGTTATGTTTTAATAGCTGGAGAGAGAAGATATCGAGCAAGTAAGCTTGCTAAGCTTAAAGAGATTCGTGCAATTGTCTTAAATTCAGACGAGCAGAAGATGCGTCAATTTGCACTGATAGAAAATATTCAACGCGAAGAGCTTAATGCAGTTGAACTTGCACAAGCTTATGGAGAGTTGATTAAATTACATAATTATACTCATGAAGAGCTTTTGGGAGTTATTCATAAAAGCAGGGCTCACATTACTAACACGCTTCGACTTTTACAGCTTTCCGCTAAAACACAAAAAGCACTGATTGAAAAGAGAATATCAGCAGGACATGCGAGAGTTTTAGTTGGCCTAGATGAAAAAGACCAGCAGCTGATGGTAAATTCTATTATTGGGCAAAAGTTAAGTGTTCGAGAATTAGAGCTTATTATAAAAAGTAAAAAAGAACCTATTGTAATCACTAAAAAAGAGCCAAAACAGAGTTATGATTTTAATTCAGTAAATAAAATATTTGATGAATATGGCATAAAATATAAAAATTCTGCTAACAAAATTACTCTAGAATTCTCTTCTCAAGAGCAAATAGAAGAATTTTTGAAACACTTTAAATAATTTTAAATATTTTTTAAAAATTCCACCTCATTTAACTATCCTTTCAATTTACAAGTAGTATAATTGCGCAACTTTTAGGAGGTGCTATGTTAGATATAAACCCAATACTACTTTTGATTACATTTGTTGTATTTGTTTCGCTTATAGCCGTTTTAAATAGTTGGCTTTATAATCCACTGTTCGCTTACATGAACAAACGTGATGAGGACATCAAAAAAGACCTAGATAGAGTAGGTTCTAATGATGAAGAAATCGCTGAGTTAAATGCTAAAGCAGAATCAATAATTATGAATGCTAAACTTGAAGCTGCGGCCCTAAGAGAAAAAGTTATCGCGGATGCTAAAGAGTTAGCAGAGAGTAAATTAGAGGCAAAGCGTAATGAACTCGCTCAAGAATATGTTGAGTTTGAGCAAGCGCTTGCAAAGTCTAAAGATGAGTTGACTGCAGACTTAATGTCTCAAGTTCCAGTTTTTAAAGAAGCTGTTAAAGCTAAACTTAGCCAAATATAAGGATGTAATGTGAAAAGAATTTTAGTACTCATGCTAACAATATCAACACTTGTTTTTGCATCTGAGGCTGGTAATGGTGAAACAGATATTATGCAAAGAACGGTAAACTTTCTACTTTTTGCTGCTCTTGTTTGGTATTTAGTTGGTGAGCCAGTGAAAAACTTTTTTGCTGCTAGAAGCCAATCTATAGCTGATGAACTCAAAAAAGTACAAGAGAGACTTGATGAGTCTATTGCTCAGAAAAAAGAAGCCTTGGCAAAAATTTCAGAGGCTGAGAAGTTTGCTGAAGAGCTAGCTGTATCTTCAAAAAAAGAGAACAAAATCATTAATGATAAAATTATGTCTCAGTGCGATAATGAACTAGAAGCACTTGTTAGACAAAACCGTTCATTAAAAGAGTTTGAACAAAGAAAAATGGTTCGAACTGTTGTTGAAGATGTTCTTGGCGAAACTTTAAGTCAAAGTTCTGAAGGTTTTGATAAAGAGACTATGGCAAATATCATTTTAAAGAAGGTTGCGTAGTATGGAAGAGTTGATAGCAAAAAGATACATTAAAGCTTTAAAATCAAGTTCTGACATGGCATCTCTAGAAAACATGGTAGTAGTATTTTCTACACTGGCAGAATCTTTTAAAGATGAAAAGTTTGCAGCAATTTTTGGCAATCCAAATATAGCATCTCAAGTAAAATCTGAGATATTACTAGAAGCTGTAAAGTCTGCAAACTCTGAAGCACTTAACAATTTAATAAAATTATTAGTTGAGAATAGACGTATTAAAGTTATTCCTGCAATTGCGCAAGAGTTACAAAAAGATATGGCTAATGCTACAAAAACATATTCGGGAGTAGTTTACAGTGATACTGTAATGACAGACTCTGTAATGCAAGATCTAAGTAGTGGTCTTGGTAAAAAATTTGACTCTAGCATTTCACTCTCATTTATTCAGAGTGACTTCAATGGAATAAAAGTTGAAGTAGAAGGTCTTGGAGTAGAGATTAATTTCTCTAAAGATAGAATCAATAGTCAAATTATAGAACATATCGTTAAAGCAATTTAGAGAGGAGAAAATAGTGGTAGCAAAAATTCAAGCTGATGAAATTAGCTCAATAATTAAAGAACGTATCGACAATTTTGAATTAAATGTAGATATTAATGAAACAGGTAAGGTTGTTTCTTACGCTGATGGTGTTGCACAGGTTTATGGACTTAGCAATGTTATGGCTGGTGAAATGGTAGAGTTTGAAGATGGAACAAGAGGTCTTGTACTGAATCTAGAAGAGAGTAGTGTTGGTGTTGTTATTCTTGGTTCTGGTGATACTTTAAGAGAAGGTATCTCTGTAAAAAGACTTGGCAAACTTCTTCGTGTACCAGTTGGTGATGCTCTTTTAGGGCGTGTTGTAAATTCACTTGGAGAGCCAATCGATGGTAAAGGTCCAATTGAAACAACTGAAACTCGTTTTGTTGAAGAGAAGGCACCAGGAATTATGGAGCGTAAATCAGTTCATGAGCCATTAGCAACCGGTATTAAAGCAATTGATGCACTTGTGCCAATCGGTCGTGGTCAGCGTGAGCTTATTATTGGTGATAGACAAACTGGTAAGACTACGGTTGCACTTGATACAATCATTAATCAAAAAGGTAATGGTGTTGTTTGTATTTATGTTGCTATAGGTCAAAAAGAGTCTACTGTTGCACAAATAGTTCGTCGCTTAGAAGAGCATGGAGCTCTAGAATACACTATCATTGTATCTGCTACTGCTGCAGAAGCTGCTGCACTTCAATTTTTAGCTCCATATACTGGTGTTACAATGGGTGAGTACTTCCGTGATAACGCTAGACATGGTCTTATAGTTTATGATGATTTATCTAAGCATGCTGTAGCATACCGTGAAATGTCACTTATCCTTCGTCGTCCTCCAGGTCGTGAAGCATACCCAGGGGATGTTTTCTATGTTCACTCACGTCTTTTAGAGCGTGCAGCAAAACTTAATGATGAAGAAGGTGCAGGATCTTTAACTGCTCTTCCTATTATTGAGACACAAGCTGGTGATGTGGCTGGATATATTCCAACAAATGTTATCTCTATTACAGATGGTCAGATTTTCCTTGAAACTGATCTTTTCAACTCTGGTGTACGTCCAGCAATCAACGTTGGTAACTCTGTTTCTCGTGTTGGTGGTGCTGCACAAATTAAAGCAACAAAACAAGTTGCTGGTACACTCAGACTTGACCTTGCACAATATCGTGAGCTTCAGGCATTTGCTCAGTTTGCATCTGATCTTGATGAAGTGTCACGTAAGCAACTTGAACGTGGTCAAAGAATGGTAGAAGTTTTAAAACAAGGACCATTTTCTCCACTCCCTGCTGAAAAGCAAGTTACTATTATATTTGCTGGTAACAATGGTTTCTTAGATGACATGAGTGCATCTAATGTAGTACGTTTTGAAGCTGAAATGTATCCATTCATTGAGGCTTCATACCCTCAAATTTTTGAAAACATTAGAAGTGCCTCTAAAATTGATGATGAGACTGAAGCGCTTCTTATGAAAGCACTTGAAGAGTTTAAAGCTAGCTTCGTAGTAGCATAAGGATTACGATATGGCAAACTTGAAAGATATTCAAAGACAGATAAAGAGTGTTTCTAGTACTCAAAAGACAACACGTGCTATGAAACTTGTAAGTACTGCAAAACTTCGCCGTGCTGAAGAGCTTGCAAAACGTTCTCGTCTTTATGCTGAAAAAATGAATCAGGTTATTGCCGAAATAGCTGGACGTATTAAATGTAACAAAGTTGGTGGTATTGAGAATCGTTGTTTTACAATGATTGAAAACCCTAAAATTGTAGACATAGTTTTTGTAACTGCAGATAAAGGTTTATGTGGTGGTTTTAATATTCAAACTATTAAAGCTGTAAAAAAACTTTTAAAAGAGTATAAAGATCAAAATGTAAAAGTACGTTTACGTGGTATCGGTAAAAAAGGTATTGAGTTTTTTAAGTACAATGAAATTGAATTATTTGATGAAGTTGTAGACTTAAGCTCTAAGCCTGATAAAGAGAGATCTGATGAGTTTATTAAAACGTCAATTTTAGACTATAAAGATGGCAAAATTGATGGTTTACACATTGTTTACAATGGGTATAAAAGTATGATAACTCAAGAGTTACATGTTAACAGGGTTCTCCCAGTTAATGTAGAAGAGTTTGAGTGTGAAGACGCTAGTAAACAGTCTATGTTAGAGGTAGAAGCTCAAGATGAAGAGGCAATGCTTGATGCACTTGTAAATAGATATGTTAGTTATAACATGTACTACTCTTTAATTGACTCTGTTGCAGCTGAACATTCAGCACGTATGCAAGCTATGGATACAGCAACAAACAATGCAAAAGAGATGGTTAAGTCACTCAAAGTTGAGTTTAATAAAGCACGTCAAGCTGCTATTACTACTGAGCTGATAGAGATTATCAGTGGTGTAGAGTCTATGAAATAATGGAGAAGAATAATATGATTGGAAAAATTAGCCAAGTAATGGGTCCTGTTGTTGATGTTGATTTTGACGGATATCTTCCGGTAATCAATGAAGCAATCGAAGTAAATGTTAATGTAGAAGGTAATGAACATCGTTTAGTTCTTGAAGTTGCTGCTCACTTAGGTGATGGTCGTGTAAGAACTATTGCGATGGATATGAGTGAAGGTCTTGTGCGTGGTATGAACGCTAGAGCTACTGGTGCTCCTATTAAAGTTCCTGTAGGTGAAAAAGTTCTTGGACGTATCTTCAATGTTATAGGTGAGACTATTGATGGCGGTGAGCAGGTTGAAGGTGCACCAGAGTGGTCTATCCACCGTGCTCCACCACCACTGGTTGATCAATCAACTACAACTGAAATGTTTGAAACAGGTATTAAAGTTGTTGATCTTCTTGCTCCATACGCTAAGGGTGGTAAAGTTGGACTCTTCGGTGGTGCCGGTGTTGGTAAAACGGTTATTATCATGGAACTTATTCACAACGTTGCTCATGGTCATGATGGTTTATCAGTTTTTGCTGGTGTTGGTGAGAGAACACGTGAAGGTAATGACCTTTACTATGAAATGAAAGATTCAAATGTACTTGACAAAGTTGCACTGTGTTATGGTCAAATGAGTGAGCCTCCAGGAGCACGTAACCGTATTGCTCTTACAGGTCTTACTATGGCTGAGTACTTTAGAGATGAGCAAAAGCTTGATGTACTAATGTTTATTGATAATATCTTCCGTTTTGCACAATCTGGTTCAGAGATGTCTGCACTTCTTGGTCGTATCCCTTCAGCTGTTGGTTATCAGCCAACTTTAGCTCGTGAAATGGGTGCTTTACAAGATCGTATTACATCTACAAAAAATGGTTCAATTACTTCAGTTCAAGCTGTTTATGTACCAGCAGATGACTTGACTGACCCTGCTCCAGCTTCTGTATTTGCTCACTTAGATGCAACGACAGTTCTTAATCGTAAAATTGCCGAAAAAGGTATCTATCCTGCAGTTGATCCACTAGATTCAACTTCAAGACTACTTGATCCACAAATTTTAGGTGAAGAGCACTATAATGTTGCTCGTGGTGTACAACAAACACTTCAAAAGTATAAAGATTTACAAGATATCATCGCAATTCTTGGTATGGATGAACTTTCAGAAGATGATAAAAATGTTGTTGAACGTGCTCGTAAAATTGAGAAGTTCCTCTCTCAACCATTCTTTGTTGCTGAAGTATTTACTGGTGCACCTGGAAAATATGTTAAGCTTGAAGATACGATAGCTGGCTTTAAAGGTATTATCAATGGTGACTATGACCACATGTCTGAGAACTCATTCTACATGGTAGGTGGTATGGATGAAGCTATTGCTAAGCATGAGAAAAACAAATAAGCAATTTGCTTATGTAAAGGACTGTAATGGATACATTTAAACTCGAAATCCTAACTCCTAATGGTATGATTTACAATGGTCAAGCTCTTAGTGTAGTACTTCCTGGTGAGGAGGGTGAGTTTGGCGTTTTAGCTGGACATGCTTCTCTTACAACACTTTTGGAAGCTGGTGTTGTAGACGTAGAAAAAGAGGATAAGTCAGTCGAAGCTATTGTTATTAATTGGGGAGTAGTTCAAGTTGATGAAGAGAAAGTTATTATTCTTGTAGAAGGTGCTGCACCTATACGTGGTAATAGTGAGTCTGAAATAGCTACTGCACTTGATGAAGCAAAAAAACTTATTGCAGATGTTGCGGATTCAAGTTCTGCTATAGCTGCTGTTTCTGCAAAAATCGAATCAGCTGCTCAAAAGCTTATATAATAAGTAAAATGATTAATAATATAATCGATTTTTACCTCAAAAGTCATCCAGTTACTATAGGTGTATTGATACTTTTATCAATATACTTCATAGTACTTAACTGGGTCTATTTTTATCGTTATTTTTCATTAAACTCTTGGTTTTATAAAGAAAACAGCTCTTTAGAGTCTCTTCTTATGGGTGCATCTACAGTTAGTGAAAACTCCTT
>Ga0272440_1003940_pt1 | contig 10840 bp, 11 predicted proteins | sample SSMMMBAug17_FD_192440 | JGI IMG/M metagenome (GOLD analysis project Ga0272440, IMG submission 192440) | Marine sediment archaeal communities from Little Sippewissett salt marsh, Falmouth, MA, United States - SSM-MMB-Aug17 | ecosystem: Environmental > Aquatic > Marine > Wetlands > Sediment ... | reverse complement strand
TTTTATCATGCGATAAGGCCACTAGAAGCGGAATATGTTCTTTGTTCAAAAAAACACTTGCCGCACTTTTAAATTCAAACCCTTTCGCCTCAGGGGAATCATTAAGATAAATGCTTAAGTCGATTGTTTCATCGAACGCCTTTTTCATATCTTTGGCCACACCTATGACCTTTTGGCAATTTATTCAAGCAGGCTTGCCGCTATGAAAGACAATGAGCTTATTCATAATGAAAGCTTTCCTTACTATTTTTTATGGGGGAGTCATGGTTCGATATTTTATTTTCGGCGCAATTAAATAATCCGGTTCTCCGGTCAAGCCTTCATCAGGTTCAACAAGATAGGATATATGAGACCATACAAATAGATTCGTATATTTCTCAGCGACAAGATTTAATATGGGCTTAATGATATCTTCACATATGGTAATTTCATTCACATAACTCATGTCGTCATGAATATTTTTCTCAATTTTTAAAAATGGATAATTATCGATTTCTAACGTTCGGCTATCAAAAAATGGCGCTGATTTCACTTCTATTCTAAACCTATCAATCACTTCATCAATTGTTTTAAAATTACTATACGACATTAAAATGCCTTTCATTTATCTTTGTGAATGTAAAGACGCAGCATGAAAGCACATGCTACGTCTTTATAATGGTAAGATTTTATTGCAGCGTTGGAATTTTGTTTGTCAAGTAATTGTATAAAAAACAAATTAATTCATTCATGGAGTCATTCAGCCATTGACCCCTAAACAATTTGGCTCAGTTCTTTAGCACTGAGAACAGCATCAATATCCAACAAGATCTTGACACTGCCTTCAATTTTAGCCATCCCCAGAATAAATTCAGTACTCACACGTGTACCAAAAGTGGGGGTATCTTCAACATCAGCCTCACGCACATTGATAACTTCAGAAACTGTATCAACAACGATCCCAATTTGAATCCGCTCTTCTTTGCCTTCAATTTCAACAACAATAATACAGGTTCGGTCGGAATAATCAATAGAAACCATATCGAATTTGCTTCGTAAATCAACAACAGGGATTACTTTTCCTCTAAGATTGATAACGCCTTTTACATACGATGGTGTTTGCGGAACCGGTGTGATTGCCATCATACCAATAATTTCTTTAACTTTTAAAATGCCGATACCATATTCTTCATCTGCCAAAGCAAAGGTTAAATATTTTCCCTCTCTTTTGACTGAGGATGAAACCTGGTCATGTTGCATATTTTCATCGCTCATGTTGCTTCTCCTTTATGATCGGTTAAAAAAATTCATTGATATGTTAGAAATCTTTAAAATCGTCATCATCAAAAGGAATCATCTGTTCCGGTCGAACTTCATTGGTTGATTTCAAGGCTTCTTTTTTGGGTGCTTTAGGTGATGCGCTTCCAGAAGTCAATGCTTTGGGCCTCTTTTTGTGCGAAATGGATTTATGGCCTGAACGAGAGGCACCAGAAGCAGGTTTGGATACAGGGCGACTAGTTCCAGCTTTTGATGACGCCCCAAATGCGCGCATCAGTTCAGCAAAACTGTTTTTAATTTTCTTGCCATAACTATTCAATTCCTTTGATGAATTCACAGAATCTTGAGCGCGAGAGGCATTTTGTTGAACCACTTCATCCATATCTGAAACCGCACGATTGATTTGATCAATTCCCATGGCCTGTTCATTGGATGCACTGGATATTTCACCAATCAATTCGCCCAATTTTCGGCTGTTTTCATCAACCTGACCAAAAGCCTCAGTGGTACTGGTTACCTGACCGGAACCTTCCTGAACTTTTTTAACAGTTTGTTCGATAATATTTGATGTATTCCTGGCAGCTTCAGCCGCACGCATGGCCAAATTACGAACTTCGTCTGCAACAACCGCAAAACCGGCCCCTGCTTCACCCGCGCGGGCAGCTTCAACGGCTGCATTCAAAGCAAGCAAATTGGTTTGAAAAGCGATTTCATCAATTGTTTTAACAATTTTTTGTGTGTCTTCACTGGCTTTTGAAATTTCCTGCATGGAGTTGGTCAACTGATCCATTGATTCATTGGCCTGTTTAAATATTTGTCCTGCTTCTTTAACCAGAGAATTGGCTGTATTGGCGTTATCCGCATTTTGTTTGGTCATGGATGCAATTTCTTCGAGAGATGATGATGTTTGCTCCAAAGCGGATGCCTGACCTGAGGTGCCATCTGACAATGATTGGGTCGTGTTAAGGACACTTGATGACATCTTTTCAATTTCACTGGAAATCATTGTCATTTCATCGGACATTTCCCCAAAAATCTTGTAAACATTGTAAACTGTTTTTTTCAAAATGATCAGAGATAATACAAAAATGATCACAAGGACGATAAAACCGCCCACATAAAAGTTTCCGCCATTTTCAATTATGCATTTGACAATCAATATCGTTGCCACAACAAATTGAATGATAAAAGCGAGATAAATTTTTAAATAAGTATTCACTGTCTGACTCCTTTCTCTGGTTTAACAACCGCAATTATCCTTTTATTGCAGTTGCCCTGGTATATAGATCATAAAAACCTATATAAATTTTTGTTAATATAAAACATTTATAATATAATTGTTAATTCCCAAACATTAATTTTTGTAGCCATATGATTGCCTGGTAATTTTTTTTTATTGCATAATTTAATAATTTTTTTCGAGCGTTAATCGTTAAAAAAAAAGTTGTACGCTGAATTAATTGTGATTGGATTTATAACTTATTTTTAGCAAGTTATCAACGATATTTTTAATTAATTCGCAAATTATTGAAAAAACAAACATGTTTCATACAATACGCTTGAATTTTTTTTCAATCTCAGTTCGATCCCATTGAATACAAGTGGGACGGCCATGCGGACATTGAGAAGGATGTTCACAACGATCAAGGGCATTCAGAAGTTTTTTTATTTCATCAGATACCAGTCTTTGTCCAGCGCGAATAGCCGAATGACAGGCCATCAGTATAAGACAGTTGTCAATTGCCTGTGCCACAGGTGCAGTATTTTTAATATCTGGAAGGCTTTGGGCCATTTCATGTATTAAAGCTTTGATATCTTTACCTGTCAGGATATCAGGAACAGCTTTAACAACAAATGTATTCTGGCCAAAAGGTTCTATATCGAAACCCATTTTTTGTATTTCTGGAATCAGGTTTTCAAAAATTAAAGTTTGTTGATAGTTAAGTTCTATTGTTTCAGGAATAAGCAATCGTTGAACCGGTAGTTTTTGTGATGCATAGGCGTGTTTCAATCGTTCATAGACAACTCGTTCATGGGCAGCATGTTGATCAATCAAAAACATAGAGTGGCCATTATCACAAATAATATACGTTTTTTGCAATTGACCTAAGACTTGTAAGTTGCCAAAGTGAATGGGTTTGTCCGAATTGAATTGTTTTTCATCGGGTTCAGGTATCAATGCGGGTTGTGATGTATAAGCGACCGGAAAAAATTCTTCATGAACTGTGTTATTTTTAAAATCCTGTGTCGGTTCAGGCAAGTCATAAACAAACTTTTCCGGCACTGCTTTATCGTTTTGGCTGCCTGATGTTTGCATTGGTTCAGGAATAGATGGTTTTTCAGGATTTGATTGCCATGGACTGCGTCGAATCTTTACAAGGCCATTTTGGACAGCCTGAACAATTGCTTGATAAATTCTTCCCTGATGAACAAACCGGACAGTCAGCTTGGCCGGATGCACGTTGACATCAACATCTTCAAAAGGCACAGTCAAAAATAACACCACGACCGGATAATGGCCTTTCAATATTTTACCGCGATATCCTTCCAATATGGCGTGCTGAATAAACCGGTCAGTCACGACACGGCCATTGACAAATATGACGTGACTGGATGATTTCCGACTTGTTTCAGGTGATGCCACATAGCCCTCAATTGAAACATAATCATTTTTAAATTCAATGGGATAGAGTTTTTTATATAAATCATCACCCATGACATTGGCAATACGATCCGAATTATTTTTAGTTTGCGGCCAATTTTTAACTGCTTTTGAATTATGAAAAAGTTTGAAATGAATTGATGGAAACCCCACAGCGACATTGGATAGATAATCAATAATGTGGGCAATTTCAGTGCGATTGCTTTTCATGTATTTTTTACGTGCCGGTGTATTGAAAAAAAGATCTTTGACCGAAATAAAGGTCCCTGATGGTGCGCCGGCATCACTGACCTGCATGACTTTACCGCCCTCTATTTGAATTTCTGTGCCAATGTCACATTCTTTCGGGCGGGTAACCATCACCATTTTAGATATGGCTGCAATACTGGGGAGTGCTTCACCTCGAAACCCCAGCGTTTTAATTGCAAACAGGTCGGAATCTGAAAAAATTTTGCTTGTGGCGTGACGTTCCAAAGAGAGCAAGGCATTGTTTCGATGCATACCGATGCCATTATCAGATAAGCGAATGAGTTGTTCGCCTCCTTTTTCAATATCAATTCTTACTCGCGTACTGTTGGCATCAATGGCATTTTCCAAAAGCTCTTTTACCACTGAAACCGGACGTTCAACAACTTCACCGGCAGCGATTTTATTGGCAATTATTTCAGGGAGTTTCCGAATTGATTTCATGATTATTGATCTAATTTTCGGGTTAAAAAATCAAGATCTTTGGGAGATAAATCAAAACGAATTCCAGCCTGATCAATAATAGATGATAATTTTGTATCAGGCTGTTTTTGTTTTTGATCAGATATCCATTGGACAGCTTTTTTAAGCATCTCACCAGGTCTTGTCAAAACATTCTCAGGCATGACAGTCTCCTTTTTTCTTTGGGTCGTTACATGATAATTACTATGGCAATAATATCAAATAATTTGAGTGTAACCAAAATGGCCGGAAATTAAATTATCACTCACCATTTTTTGAACCAGGATTACGCTGAAAAAGATGAAGAAATAAACACTGTATTTTAATCATCTTATTCATCTTCTTCTGTGTAATCCTGGTTCAAAAAAATGATGAACAAATTGTATTCACCGGCTATTTTGATATCCCTGACGCAAAATTTGTTCAAAAATCTGAAGGTGCTGTATTGAATTTATCTGGACATTCATATCGTTTTTTCCATTTGTTTGATAATTGTAACAAAAGTACCCATGTCTTCAACCGGTTTAACCAGAACATGATCCTGAGATATTCCCATTTCTTTCATTTTTGAAGATACCTTATAGTCACTTGCACCGGTATGGATAATGAATTGTAAATCTGCACATATTGTTTTGGCTTTTGCAATGAATTCTTCGCCCGACATAGTGGGAATATTGATATCTACTATGGCCACATCACAGATATCATTTTTAAGCATTTCAATAGCTATTAATGGATCTGCTGCGTCGATAACATCAAAGCCAGACACTGTCAGATAATCACTTACAATAAGACGCACCATTTTATCATCTTCAAGGATAAACACGCGTTGTTTTGTTGAATTTTTCATTTTTATCAAGCACTTCTAGTATAAAATTGTTCATTCTTCTGCGATTATGAATTATGAATTAAGGCATTACGAATCAATCCATAAAAATTGTGGTGACTGGATTGATAAAACCATCCCACATGAAGATGACATTTGGCGCACAAGGCAAAGCGCCATGAATAATTTTCGAACCAGGTATGCTCAAGTGTAGGTGTCCCAGTCTGAACACATCCAGGTGCAACAGAAAAGCAGGCGATTTCAAACATGTTTCCTTCAGGATTTGTAAACTGATGTTCCACGCTTCCATTCATTTGAACAGAATGATTTGTTGATGTTATTCGATTACGACAGATTCGACAGTAAAGATTATGATCAATTCGTTCTTTTTGTTTTGATAACTCGCTTAGACGTGCCTTAATTTCAATCAGACTCTTTTCCTGAAACTGCTGAAATGCTTTTGTCAGGGACTCCCAATTCCATTGGAATAAACAATTTTGACTTACAGATGTTATCATTATGTTCATTCTTTGAGATTTATTTTGACATGAATATTACATAACATACTGTTATTTTTAATTATACTATCAAATACACGCATATACAAACAAATATTTATCATGACTGGTGTCATTATTGATTAAGAATTATTGTATAATAAAATCGGTAATATAAATGGCTTTTATGGTACCAGATTTTAAAATACGATTGATATGGGCAATTAATTCATGTTTGAGCGCAATTTTGCCTTCATTAGAGAACAGGTCGTTATAAGATTTGCTGGTTAAAACGAACAATATGGTATCCCGAAGTTTCGGTGTGAGCATTTCCAATTCTTGCTTGACCTCTTTTTCTGCAACTTCAATTGCAATGGTTGTTTTTAAATAGCGTTTCATGCCATTGCCCTTGAGATTAACAATAAATGGATCCATTTTCAAGAAAACATCAAGAACCGCATTCTGTTGTTGCGCCCCTTCACCTTCAGGAGGTGGTTCGCCCTCAGCAGGCGCTTCATCTTCAGCCCAGGCAGTTGGATAAGGTGCTAAAAATAGATAATCCATTGTCCATAGTATGCTGATGGACATGATTGTTAGGACAAAAAACCGGATCATACCCAAATACTCATGATGCCGATTAGTAATCGTCAGTGAAGACACTCGTGTTGTCATGCTGATCTCCTTTATCGAATCTTTATCCTTATGAAGGATTGCCTATAGGGTACTGTAATGTTTTAATTTTTAACAACCCTCTTGAACAGAAATTTATATTAAATATTAAAAATTTTATTAACATAAATTAATTTGTGAGGCAAGAATAATGTTTTATTTCAGTAATAAAAAACAAAAGCATGTTGTCAATTATCAAATATCAAAAATGTTTCTTTGTTTCATAAGTCGTATTAACAGTTCAATACAATCATCAATACTCTGGTCATCAGTTTGAAACACAATGTCTGGTGATAGTGGCGGTTCATAGGGTGATGTAATCCCTGTAAAATCTTTGATCAGTCCCTGACGTGCCTTTTTATAAATGCCTTTGACATCACGTGATTCACATATTTGTAATGGACAATCACAAAATACTTCAATATAGTTTTGAGAACCTAAGCATGCTTTGATAATATCCCTATCTTTTTGGAATGGTGCAATGAATGCTGTCAATGCAATCAATCCAGCATCAAGGAATAATTTGACCATTTCAGTAATTCGTCGGATATTTTCCTGCCGATCCGCTTTGGAAAAACCCAAATCTTTGCATAATCCATGACGCACATTGTCGCCATCAAAAACAAATGTGCGGCATTTCATATCAAACAGGCGTCTTTCAAGGGCATGTGCAAGCGTTGATTTACCAGATCCTGAATAGCCTGTGAACCAGACATTAACGCTTTTATGACCATTCATAACATTCCGATCTTTTTGGCTGACCAGAGACCGATACCACACAACATTATTTTTTTTCATTTGTGTACTCTAATTATTTATTGATATTGTTCGTTTTGTGGTTATTGTACTGTAGAGACGTAGCATGCTAAGTCTCTACACGACCTTATTTTTTTGTACGTTCAAGAAAAATGAGTATGTTATTTTCAGAGCATTCCTTATTATCTAATGATACACGATAATTGACGTTAATCCTGTCATGGATAAATATTTTTCTGTTTTGCAATAAAAATTCGGGCTTCGTTTAAATCGTTTGCTGATGCCCGATTTATGATTTCACGTATATAAAATTCAGACAGAGGTGTCTTAATGCCCGAGCTGATATCCTCAATTAGACATCGAATACCATCACGCTGCATACAGAAAGTGTCCTGATTTAGGCTCTCAATGGCCAGATATGCCAATTCTTTGGCTTTGTCATCAGGCGAGATATCAGGCCTTACAATATTTTCAATATTGGGCGTAAAAGCAGTATAAAAAACTTTTTCTATGTTTTCAAAATTTTCTAAATATTGGATAGTCAGGCCGCTATTTTCATGTTTATCTTTATCCGCATAGACGATAGCGTGTTCATCAACAAAATTAATGGCACGACGATACAATAAGTCACATGCCTCATGTTCTGAAATATTGGGTTTCAATACCAAAATTTGAGCCTTGACTCTGGCGCCATTTTCATTGACAGGAACCAGAACAGGCGCATTTGATCTGTTTTTGCTTTTTCTGGCATATTCCACTGCAAAAGGTGTGATGACAGGAATAATTTTTTGAACATGGCGTGAGATTTCTTTTCCAGGTTCGCCCATCATAGAGCCATAAACAAGAATGCCCAAAGGATAAATATGACTTGCATCCGGTAAAATCCAGTTCAACATTACTCCCAATATGCCGGCAAGCCCGATACCTTCCATGCAAAAATCGCCTGCTGAAATACGCAATCCGCTGATACCAATTGTCATCATGATCGCAATAATTGCCATATTTCGGGGTTCTGTGATGTTTTCGCCTACTTTGATCAGTTGTTTCATCCCAACAACCATGATGGCGCCGAATAACAGAAGCATTATGCCGCCCATGACCGGCACAGGAATAGTTTGTAAGAAAGCGCCCACTTTGCCCACAAATGCCAGCATTATAGCAGTGATCGCAGCCCATGTCATAATTGCCGGATTGAAAATACGTGTCAACGCGACCGCACCAGTAACTTCAGAATAGGTCGTATTTGGCGGCCCACCCAGCATGGAGGCAATCCCTGTAGCGATGCCATCACCCATTAACGTCCGATGAATCCCCGGTGATTTTAAATAATTTTTTCCAGTTATTGAACCAATGGCAATCACATCGCCAAAATGCTCAATGGCCGGTGCAATGGCAACCGGAACAATATAAAGGATTGCTTCAGGATGCCATTTCGGAAAAACAAAATTGGGAACTTCAAACCATTGCGCTTCAAGTATTTTAGAAAAATCAACAATGCCAAAACAAAGACTTGCGAGATATCCTGCAAAAATACCACATAAAATAGGAATCAGACGAAAAATCCCTTTGCCGCGAATTGAAACCAGCACAGTCACGGCAAGAGATAGTGTTGCAATAATCAATGCCATATTGATTGGAATCAGTTGTGAAACGCCATCACCAGTTTTTCCCATGGCCATATTGCCAGCGACAGGCGCCAGGATCAAACCAATAATCATGATCATTGGGCCGGTGACGATGGGCGGAAATAATTGTTGGATTACATGAATGCCCCGAATTTGAATAATTAGACTCAAAACAATGTACAAACAACCTGCTGCAACAAGTCCGCACAATGTTCCTGGAATCCCCCATGTGTTGACACCATGAATAATAGGTGCAATAAATGCAAAGGATGATGCCAAAAAGACAGGCACCTGTCCGCCTGTGATGATCTGAAAAATCAATGTACCCACGCCAGCGGTAAATAAGGCAACATTGGGGTCCAATCCAGTCAGCAAAGGCACCAGTACCAGAGCGCCAAACGCGACAAACAGCATTTGTGCGCCGAAAATGGCATCTTGAAAACGAAACGTATAATCTGTAGATTCATGATTGTGCATCAGAGAATCCTATCTTGTACCAAATATTTTATCGCCGGCGTCACCCAATCCAGGAAGAATATAACCGATATCATTGAGTTTTTCATCAATTGATGCCAGGTAGATATCGACATCAGGATGCTCTTTTTCGAGGCGTTTGATTCCCTCAGGTGCAGCTACAATAAACAATCCTCTAATATCTTTGCATCCTGATGCTTTCAATAGATTGATTGTCGCCACCAATGTGCCGCCAGTTGCAAGCATGGGATCTACAATCAATGCGATTCGTTCTTCCATTTGCCCTGCCAGTTTTACATAGTACTGAACAGGTTCAAGGGTTTCTTCATTACGATACAGACCGACCACACTGACACGCGCTGATGGAATCAACTGTAAGACACCATCCATCATGCCAAGGCCTGCACGAAGAACAGGTACAACTGTAATTTTTTTTCCCTTAATACATTCAACTGGAATCGGCCCGGACCAGCATCTGATCGTTTTGATTTCTGTTTCAAGTGTTTTAGTCGCTTCATAGGTAAGAAGGCTGGTTATTTCTTGCGCCAATTCTCTAAAATTTCGGGTTGATATATCATGCCTGCGCAACAGGCCAACTTTATGTTTGATCAATGGATGAGACACGAGATGAATAGGCAATTGTTCGTCCTCCAAATTTTGTTCAAATCATATAATATAAGGTTTAAATATTTCCAATTTTTTGAATTTTAGTCAGATTTTCTTTTAAACGATCCTGTTTTTCCATCAACGCGGAATGTTTTTCCGAAACTTTTTCCACAACCGATTTGGGTGCTTTGTTCAAAAAATCTTCATTGGCCAGTTTTTTGCTGACACCGACCAGTTCTTTTTCAATTTTTTGAATCTCTTTTTCCAGGCGCTCTGCTTCCTTTTCAAAATCAATGACACCTTCCAAAGCGATATAAACAGTGTGATCGCCAATAACCACTGTGGCTGATGATTTGGGGCGTATTGATGGTTTTTGTACAGTTAAATTTTTGAGTCGGGCCAGGGTGATTATCAGTATTTTTTGGGTATCAATCTCCTGACGAATATCAGCATTGGGTGAATGAATGATGACATCTAACAAAAATGATGGACTGATATTCATTTCACCCCGAACGTTCCGAATACCAGTGACAATGTCCATCATTAGATTCATTAAGGTTTCTGCATCAGGATTTAATGCATTCACCTTTGATGGAAACTCAGTATACATTAATGATGTACTTGGGGAATCAGGAAGTTTGCTTCGAATTTCTTCGGTAATGAATGGTATAAAAGGATGTAACAACCCCAGGCTGGCACATAAGACCTTGTTTAAACATGCCAATGTCGATGGTTTATGGCCATCACGATCATATAAAAC
>Ga0272440_1003939_pt1 | contig 10843 bp, 6 predicted proteins | sample SSMMMBAug17_FD_192440 | JGI IMG/M metagenome (GOLD analysis project Ga0272440, IMG submission 192440) | Marine sediment archaeal communities from Little Sippewissett salt marsh, Falmouth, MA, United States - SSM-MMB-Aug17 | ecosystem: Environmental > Aquatic > Marine > Wetlands > Sediment ... | reverse complement strand
CCCAGGGCATTGCCCTGGGCTGGTATGTTGTCGCCCTTTCAGGGCTAAGAAAAAAAATCACCGAATTTTTTGGAAATGCGCCCAATTTATTTAAAGTGTTTTTTTCATCTTATTCATCTTTTTCAGCGTAATCCAGGTTCAAAAATAAGGATAAACTATGCTTCCCATCTGTTGGATGCGCCCGATCGGTTACTTACTATTCAGTGGAAAAAAATTTGGATTGAAAAGGGAAGTTTACAGTTTTAATGGACGTGAAAAGCATATTGGCTCTTCACGCCCATTTTTTTCTTAAAGCTCGACAGTCATGGCTGTTTTTATCAATGGCAAAGATAAAATCTTTTCCTGAACATCCTGGGAAACAGGGGTATCAGTAACAATAAAAATAACATTTCTATTGCCATCTATTTCTTGTCCAACATGCATGGCACCGATATTAATCTCATTTAAACCCAAAATCTCACCAACACTTCCAATAGCACCGGGTTTATCTTCATTGGTAATGATTAATAAATGGCCTTCAGGAGTCAATTCTACTCTGAAATCATTAATTTGAACCAGTCTTGGATCTTTTTTGCCAAACAATGTTCCGGAGACAATGTTTTCCTTATCTCCAGAAATAACTTTCATTGTAATCAGATTCGTGTAATCTTCAGAATCTTCATTTTTAGTGACTGTAACTTTTAAGCCTCTTTCCTGAGCAATCGACTGTGCGTTGACAAAATTGACTGCATACTTAACAACAGGTTCCAATAAACCTTTGAGAGCGGCTGTGGTGACAGGAGATATATCCATACCTTTAAAACTTCCGGTATATTGAATATTTACTTCTGTAACCGGTGCCTTAGCCAGTTGTGCTTGAAGTGCACCCATTCGGTCAGCCAGTCTAAGATATGGTCCCAATACATCCATTAAATCACCACTCACATTGGGAACATTCGCTGCATTTCGAATGGTTGAATTTTTGAGATAATCAATAATTTGTTCAGCAACATCGGATGCCACATTGGCCTGTGCTTCTTTTGTGGATGCACCAAGATGCGGCGTACAGATCACATTGTCTAATTCAATTAATTTAGTTTTTCCCGGCGGTTCTGTTTCAAAAACATCAAGTGCCGCACCGGCAACTTTTCCCGATGTGATAGCATCATAAAGGTCTGATTCATTGACAATACCACCTCGCGCACAATTGATCAGCATGACCCCTTTTTTCATCTGATCAAAGGCATTTTTGTTAATCAGACCCATTGTTTCCTTAAGTTTGGGAACGTGAATGGTAATATAATCCGAACGTTTATATAATTCTTCAAGACTGACACTTTCATATCCATATTTATGAATTTGTTCAGGCGTAACATGGGGATCATACACAATTACTTTCATTTTCAAGCCTTTGGCTCTATCAGCAACAATGGATCCAATTTTTCCCATTCCAATGAGACCCAGAACCTTGTTAAAGACTTCTCTGCCTTGAAGTAATTTTTTATCCCATCGACCATCTTTTAAAGACATCGTTCCCTGTGGGATATTTCTTGTGAGAGATAACATCATGGAAATGGCATGTTCAGCAGTTGTTACGACATTTCCCAGAGGCGTATTCATCACAATAATGCCTTTACGCGTTGCCGCAGGAATATCGACATTATCCAGGCCAATACCAGCACGCCCAATAACTTTTAAGTTTTCAGCCGCCTCAAGTAAATCGCTGGTGACCTTAGTTGCGCTCCGAATTACCAGAGCATCATAATCTTTTATGATAGCCTTGAGTTCATCTGGCGAAAGTCCTGTTTTGACATCAACGGAAATATTTTCTTCCGCTTCAAACATTTGAATGCCAATTTCACCCAATTTATCACTGACCAATACTTTCATTATTTAATTTTCCCTTCGATATTTTTTTACATGATAGCTCATGTATTGTTCAATAAAGGTTATTTAAAAATGGGAAATTCTCCAATATTTTCTTCCCAATAATCTTTTAATTTTTCTTTTATCTCAGCAGGTGCCTGCCAGTAAGTGAGTTTAAAATTATTGACTCTGTATTGAACTTCATCGTTGTCTTTTAAACGATCCAAAGCCATAATACTGTCAATTGTATATCGCCCGGCAGCTTCAAATTGACCTTTTAAACCTTTTAAAATACTCATTTCATAAAGAAGCTCTGAAAAAGGAATATTTTCTTCATCTATATCATTAAATTGCTTATACATCGCATGTGACATTTGATAAAGTTTTTCAGCCTGTTTGTAATTTCCCTGTTCTTGAGCCATTTTTCCAACATTTCGATAAAGCGATGCAAGATAAGGGATATTGCTTGCGTCTCTGATCATTCCAAAAGTTTTGGCATACCACTTTTCAGCGGTTTTGAAATGACGTTGAGCCTGAGCAGCTTCAGCAGTTTGACGATAAATTTTCATCAAATTATCTTCCAAACCCAATTTTTCATAAATTTTCATTGCTTTATGAAACCAATGTTCAGAAACACCATAATCACGTTTATCATTGGAAACATTTCCAAGCTGTTGATAAACAGTGGCAGCCCGGTATTCATCACCAAACATCTGAAAAATTTCAATGGCTTTTTTGTAAAGTTTTTCAGCATTTTTGAAATTTTTTTGTTCGTAATCAATGCGAGCCAACTGAAGTATGATATCAGCTTCTTCATATGAAAAGTCAGCTTTCGTAAAAATATCCAGCGCTTTTTGCAACCATATTTTTGCGTTATCCAACTCCCCTTTTTGATGAGAGATTCGTCCTAATTGATGGCAAACACTGGCGGTTTCATATTCTCTATTTGCTTTTTCAAAAATAGTCAGTGCCTTTTGAAGTAAAATGGTTGCTTTATTATAGCGTCCTTGTTCATTGGCAATATGAGCCAGTTGAAACATTGCAATTCCTTGCATTTGAAGATCATTCAGCGCTTGATGTATTCCTGCCAATTCTATAAAAGCTCGTTCAGCTTTGGCAAAATTGCGGTTAATACGTGCAAATATGGCGATAATTTGAAGTAAAATGCCTGAATGATCATGCATATCATGCTTGCATGCTTCCTCATATGCCTGATGAAAAGTTGCATCATTAAAGTGATACCAAAGCTGTTTTCCAAAATTATCCATTGTTTTTAAACTTGCAGATAATCTCGCGACAACATGCACAAACGCACCAACCCAATCTGACCTGACATTATGAGGTTCACAACTCATTGAAATACGACGCGTGTATTCGGTAAATAATGGCAAAATCTGATAATTTTGAGTATTAGGAATATATTTTGCAATTAATTGATTATGTTCAAGAAATTCCATCAGTTCTCGAACCATTAGTTTCACAAATTCATTAGGTGAAAAACCAATGGCAGTTGCTTGATACATGCCAATGACAGCTTGAAGTAAATCCACTTCAACACTGCCTTCATAAAAAGACAATGAAGGTATAATAGGCATCAGGTGGTAAGGCAGGTCCGCAATAATCATATGCATGATGGTCATCAGATGGGTACGATAATCATTTGACGTTAAATCACCAATGCGCATGACGATATGTCTGTATTGATGATATTTTGATATCAGTAATTCCGGTGTTTGATACAATAACCGAGAAAAAAGAATGTTCATGGATAGGGGATGTCCATTGGCAATTTCCAGTAAACGATGCATTTCTTTTTGGTTTAGATCTGCATGAATATCATAAAATTGAAGAATTGAATGGGTCAGGGAAATTCTTGAATCTTTGTCCAGTGGATGAACTCTAAGATCTATAAAAAAATCATCGCTTTGATCAAATTGAGCGTATTTTGCATCTTCTGCGCTGATCAATAAAAATTTTGAGCTGCTCGCATTTATTTTTTGACAAAGGATTTCAAGCAAATGAATTTCATTTTCTGGAAGAACAGGTGTTAAAAATCTGGATACATTTCCATCCGCTTGTTCGAAATTATCGATAATAATAGTACAGGTGTTGATTGACAGAAGATAAGATAACATATCAATTTTATCTTCAATGGGAAGACTGAAAAAATCTTGTTGAGCAGAGTAAGTTGCAGCAACACAGTTTAAGATAAACTCAATTGTCCGAAGATTAGGAAAAGAAAACCAGAAAATTTGATGTTTATCAGAACTGTTTGATGTATATATTTTCATGAATTGACGAACCAGAGCGGTTTTACCAATGCCAGAGGGACCATGTATATAAAGAACAGACCTGTGTGATTTAAAAAAATCATTTAAAAATTCAAGCTCTTGTTCTCGTCCAACAAATCCAAAAGGATTGTTATCATCAAGTCCCAGGACATTTTGAATCACTTGAGTATTCATTTATTTGAAACCTCCATTTATATACATGACGACATAAAAAACATGTATTATATTTATAAACGTATATATGTAAAACAATCAATCTTGGTAAGCAAGATTTTTTTCAAAAAGGATTTAAAAATGAAAGAAAAAAAACACGTCCAAAAAACAAATTTAGGGATTCTTAATTTTGTATACTTGATCAATCATCTTAAACAGATTTTTGAAGGAACCTGTAAAATCCAATCCGGTATTCTTAATGGAATTGTTGAAGAATTCCCGGAATTAATGTCTCCAATAACCGATTTGAAAAAATTTGAACAACTTCGCGTGGGAATCAATCGATTATCTTATTTAATGTTTCCCAGAATTTATTGGGAAAGTGAAAAAATTGCTGTAATGCATCCTGCGGAAATAACACCTGTTTTGTATTCTCCAAGCTTTGAAAAAACATTTATTGATGAAAATAAAAAAATCATGTTTCATAAAAACTTTGATTATGATGATTTTTATAAAAAAAGAGTATCAAGAATTTACATGCATGTACTTGAAAAAATGTATCATCAAAAAACAGATGCTGCTGTAAATGATCATATTATTTTGCCGGCCATAGACAAAGAGACCGGCCTTGAAAGTTTTTTTCACATGAATATTGATATGAGATTTGTAAGCGTTATTTCAACATCACCATTAAAGGACTTAACTCATAAAGAACTGAGTTTTATTAAAAGCAACATCAGCGAACCTGAACGAATTACCCCCATTTTGCCTGTGACTCAATTCAAAATTGAAGGCATTACAATACTCAGGGCAACAGAGGTTACTCAATCACATGTTTTATCAATGATCCAAAAAGATTTGATTGATCAGGATAATATCATCACACAAAAAGGTTTTGAAAGACTTCAGCAACGTTTGAGAAACTATTTTAAGTTACCCAATCTTTTGGCCAGTCTTTCCAGTTTTTATGAAGATCAAATTCTTTTATTAAACTCGGGCTGCGATCTGACAAAATCATGTATTTTTTCTAATTCCAGACATTTACCAAAATCATATTTTAAAGACACTCCTTTTGAGAAAGCGATGATAAATAAAGAGATATTATCATTTGGTGATATCGTAACAGATCCATCAGTTAATATTTCAAAAAAAACAATGGATGGTGCCGATATTCGATCGCTGCTCATATGCCCTCTGGTTTACAAAAATGAATGCATTGGCTCTTTGGATCTGGCTGATCCTGGTACAGATGTATTTGGGCCCCAGGAAATGATTAAAATGGAATCTATTCGGCCTATTTTTGCAATGGCTATCAATCGAGCTGTTGAAGATTTGGATAATGAAGTTCAGGGCATTATCAAGCAACAATGTACAGCAGTCCATCCATCTGTTGAATGGCGGTTTCGACAGGCGACCATGAAATATATTACTGACATGCAGTCCGAAAAACAAAGTGAATTGTCTCCCATTGTGTTTAAAAACGTATTTCCAGTGTATGGCATTGCTGATGTCAGAGGATCAACCAAAGCCAGAAATCATGCCATCCAAAAAGATCTTGAAAATCATTTATTTGCTGCCAGAAACGTGATTTTATCTGCTTCAAAACAAAAATCTATGCTTATCCTGGATCAACTACTGGATCGCATTCAAGCACAACTCGAACGTATTCAAAGTGGTTTGGCTTCAGGTGATGAATTGTCTATTGTAAAATTTGTACGACAAGACATTGAAGATGTTTTTCCTCATATTCGTCATTTTTCAAAAGATGTGGCAAACGCTATTGATTTATATGTTTCTCAAGTCAATAAGCATGTGGGCACTGTCTATCTTTTACGAAAAGAATTTGAAGACAGCATTCAATTGCTGAATCACCAATTAACTGCTTTTCTGGATGCTGAAGAAAATCGTATTCAAGAGATATTCCCTCATTATTTCGAACGTCATCGTACCGATGGTGTGGATTATTTAATGTATATTGGAAAATCCATGAATGAAAAAGGAGAGTTTCATGATATTTACTTGAAAAATCTTCATTTATGGCAAATTCAAGTCGCCTGTGGCATGGCCTGGCTGACACAGCATATTAAACCGGAACTTTCCATAACATTGGATACAGCTCATTTAATATTAATTCAAAACAGTCCTTTGTCCATTCGATTTCGATATGATGAAAAACAATTTGATGTTGATGGTGCATACGATATTCGTCATGAAATCATTAAATCCAGAATTGATAAAGCGGTGATCAAGGGGACCGGGGAACGTTTGACACAACCTCAAAAAATTGCCATTGTGTATTCTCAACTTGAAGAAGAAACAGAAATGATTCGTCATGTAAACTATCTTCAAAAAAAAGAATTCTTGAAAAATCATGTTGAATATCTTGATCTTGAGGATTTGCCTGGCGTTAATGGCCTGAAAGCATTACGAGTTGGTGTTATTATGAATAGTTCATCTCTTGCTGAATGGATGAGTCCCTATTGTATATAACCAGAAGTGTCGTCTGTGATTGTTTGCGTTTGTCAAAGCAAAATGCAAAAATCATAGTTGGGCGATTATAAAAAGATCATGTCTCTGAATATGGCCGAACAATTTAATTGTTTCTAATTAATCTTAATTATGATAATAAATTCAAATTTAGCTTGGCGCATTAGCGAATATAAATATTTTACATAAATGGAGGTAACTCATGGCAAATCCTGAAGATATCTATCAATGTCAAACAGTAAATTGTGGATACTTTTACAATCCTGACAAAGGAGATCGAAAAGGTAAGATTACTAAAGGTGTTGCATTTAAAGATCTTCCTGATGATTGGAAATGCCCCATCTGCGGTGCTGGAAAAAAAATGTTTCAGTCTTTAAAAGACCAAATAAATAGAGAATGAATAAGGTATCATGATAAATGAGTACAAACAAATTCTGGAAAAGGCCAAAGCAGATCATCGAAAAACATTGGACGAATCTGAATCCAAAATGGTGTTACAGGCATTTAATATTCCAGTTGTTCGTGAAAAAAAAGCAAGCAATTTTGAATCTGCTCTAACATCTGCCAATCATTTGGGATATCCTGTATATGTTAAGGCCATTGGCAAAGATCTTTTACATAAAACAGAGCATAATCTGGTTTATGGTCATATTGTTGACGAAAAACAGTTACAAACAGCAATTTTAAATATTGAACAGTCTGGTATCACTAATATTGATGGTTTTCTTGTTCAATCAGAGGTCATTGGAAAAAGAGAATTATCCGCTGGATTTTTCCAGGATTCCCAGTTTGGACCTGTTATAATGTTCGGTATTGGCGGTATTTTTGCTGAGGCGATCAATGATGTTGTTTTTCGATTGGTTCCTTTAGATCGATCTGATGCAGAAGAAATGATTAACAGTATTCAAGCCAATTCATTGCTGCATTCTTTTCGGGGTGAAAAGGCGGTGAATCGAGAGCAATTAATCCAAATACTGTTGAATCTGTCTCAGATGGCTCAAAAAATTCCAGAAATTAAAGAAATTGATATTAATCCATTTGTTGTTTCAAAAAATGGAGACTTAACAGCAGTAGATGCATTAATCATTCTACAAGATCAAAAAGAAACTGTTCACTACCCACCTCCCATCCATCCAAAAAATTTAGGCCCTTTATTTTATCCAAAATCAATTGTTTTTGTGGGGGCATCTCATCGTATTGGAAAATGGGGGCATCTATTGTTAACCAATACACTCAGTGGCGGTTACAAAGGAAAGGTATATCTGGTGAATCCAAAAGGAGGTGAAATATCAGGCCAGCCAGTTTATACCTCAGTTGATGAATTACCAGATTCAGTTGAATTGGCAGTTGTCACAATTCCAGCAAAACATGTGATAGACTTAATACCTCAATTGAAAACCAAACAGGTTAAAGGAATTTTATTAATTTCATCTGGTTTTCGAGAAACAGGTACTGAAGGTCTTGCTCTTGAAGAGGCTCTTATTAAAGAAGCCCAAAAAGAGGGTATCGTTATTTTAGGTCCTAATACAATGGGCATTTGTAATCCACATTATCAATTTTATTGCAGTGGTGCACACGTTCATCCTCAACCAGGATCAACTGTTCTGGTTGCTCAATCTGGAAATATGGGAACCCAGCTTCTTGCATTTGCAGAACAACAAGGAATAGGCATTCGGGCATTCAGTGGGTCGGGTAATGAAGGTATGACAACCATTGAGGATTACATGGAAGCTTTTGAACTGGACCATCAAACTCAAACAGTTGTTTTGTATATTGAAAGTGTTAAAAATGGACGACGTTTTTTTGAAAGTGCCCGAAGAGTATCTCCTCAAAAACCCATTGTGGTTTTAAAAGGAGGAAGAACAAAAAAAGGTGGGCAGGCTGCTCAAAGCCATACAGGCGCAATGGCTTCTGATTCGAGAATTTTTAATGCAGCCTGTCAACAGGCTGGCATTATTCTTGTTAAAAAACCAATGGATCTTTTAGATTTATCAGCTGTTTTTACATCCTTACCCCTTCCAAAAGGTAATCGAGTGGCGATTATGACATTAGGCGGCGGATGGGGCGTTGTGACCTCGGATTTATGTTCTGAGTATGGTCTTCAATTACCTGAATTATCTACAGATATTATTGATCAATTTGATTCCATGCTCCCATCTTATTGGAGTCGCGCCAATCCGGTTGATTTGGTTGGGGAGGGAAAGCCTGAATTACCTTTTTTGGGACTTGAAACCTTGCTTCAATGGGATGGATGTGATGCTGTAATTCACCTGGGAATTCATGGAAGACGACTTTTTGTAGAACGAATGCTCTCGTCAATCAGCCAGTCAGATCCTTCCTTTTCTAAAAATTTTTTAGATGAAATTAAGATCAGGCATAAGGAATATGAAAAAAATTATATTGCACACATTATTCATTTGATTGAAAAATTTCAAAAACCTGTTTTAGGCGTCAGCCTGCTTACAGACAAAGATGATCAGACATTATACAGCATTCCGGAAAGTAAATATAAATATGTTCTGTTTCCATCACCAGAACGAGCGGTTTTTGCTTTGAGCCGGATGTGTCGATACCAGGCCTGGAAGAATTGTCATGTAAGCGATTGACATGAGTCATAATGTTAAAAAGTCTGTATGTTTCAATAAAGAATCCAAATGATTCCTTTTGGGGGTAAAAACATGTCATATAAAGATTGTTGTGACTGGTCTTCATGTAAGCATTGTGGTGAATGTCTTATGAAATGTCCTGTCATAGATTTCAGTCGTGAAGAAGCAATTGATGAAATTAATCATTTGCTTGCAGGATCGCCAACAAAGAAAATTTTATCTAACTGCACCTTATGTTTTAATTGTAATCATTATTGTCCTCAAGATTTACGCCCATATGAACTTATTTTGGAAAATGTGATCAATCAGCGCAAACGATGGATATCTAATTGTATTCCCTATTTTTTAAATGGCATGCAACCCAATTTTTTTCAAGATCAATATGATCGCCTGGATAATATAGAACTTGATATTTTAAAACAATGGGCCAAAATTCCACCACCTTCAGATGATATTTTATGGGTAGGTTGTATTGGGAGACTAAGCTGCCTTGATATAGAGCAATCTATTGTGTTAAAAGATTTACCCAAATATGGGCCAATGGATTTATGCTGTGGAGAACTTCATTATCGTTTTGGATCATGGACAGCATATACAGAAATGATTGAAAAAACGATAGCTCAGTTCGAACGTTTGCATATAAAACGCATGGTTTGTTACTGTGGTTCATGTTATAACCTGTTATCAAAAACAATGCCAAATGTTTATGGCAAAAAATTACCCTTTGAACTTATTTCCATGTATCAATGGATTTTAGAAAAAGCAGAACAAGGTATATTAAAGGTAAAACATCCCATCAAGAAACGTGCGGCAATTCATGAATCATGTTATGTCAGCGAATTGGAAAGTGATTATCGACAAACACTATATCAGTTGTATCAAATGATCGGTATCGATATTTATGAAATGGAACATACAGGTGATCACAACATTTCATGTGGTCTGGCAAGCGCTGCACGGGATTTGAATATTTTGAAAAGTGTTTTACCGGCTCAGTTAAAACGATTTCAAGAGGCTAAAGCAACATCTGCCGATCATATGGCTTTGAATTGTCCGGGGTGTTATTTAAGTATGGCAATGACAGCGCCTGTGTTTAGAATGAACTTATTGAATATGAGTGAAGAAATTCTTGTGGCATTTGGTGATACCATTCAAAAACCGCTTTCAAGTCGTATTTTTTCGATTATTAAAGCATTTATGATGCGGACATCTTATTTAATAAGACAGTTTGATACTCAGAATTGGTAAGGAATGCTCGAACAATAAGTACCCCATTATTGATATTGTTCGTTTCGGGGTTTTTGTTTGTAGAGACGTAGCATGCTACGTCTCTACAGTGCATTTACCGCTGAAGAAGATGAATAAGATGAATTAAAAGTATCTCATTTCATCTTATTCATCTTCTTCAGCGTAATCCTGGTTCAAAATGAATAGAATTGACTCTTTCAGAAATGAGGAACG
>Ga0272440_1003938_pt1 | contig 10843 bp, 5 predicted proteins | sample SSMMMBAug17_FD_192440 | JGI IMG/M metagenome (GOLD analysis project Ga0272440, IMG submission 192440) | Marine sediment archaeal communities from Little Sippewissett salt marsh, Falmouth, MA, United States - SSM-MMB-Aug17 | ecosystem: Environmental > Aquatic > Marine > Wetlands > Sediment ... | reverse complement strand
TGACATTCATTGTTGTTGAAAGATCGAAGTCAGGTTCAGGTAGAAATTGATATGGATTTTTAAAAAGAGGACGGCTATAACTATCACTAAAAATATTTAAATCATTAGCTATTTCTATTTCATTATCATGTAGTCTGCAAGGCATACGAATAATGCCTTTATCTCCAAAAACAGCACGCTTAATAGCTAATGTTTCATATAATTCTTTGTTTTCTTTTAAAGTGCTATAGTACATTAGACTTATAATTAAGGTTGAAATAACAGCAAGCCCACAAACTAACATGCCAAGCATCATTTTTGTGCGTAAATATTTTATAGTTTTTATTTGGCCATTTACACCAACCATAAGGATGGTCGAGCCTTTTCTTTTAGATATATTCTTTTTTTTCATATTTTATTCCAGTATTCTCTATAAATTTTCCATTGACCATCTTCATTTTTCAGAATTAAAGTTTTTTTGCCTTTGGCAACATATAAATTGGATTTATAGGTTTGTTCAAAGTATACTTTAACCCTGTCTTTATATTTGCGATAAAATTGGAATTTAAGTTCTTTTCTGTCCAGCTTAATAAAATCATACTTTTTATTTAAATATTTTTTATAGTTCAACCATTGCTGTCTGTTTTTTCCTTTTGAACGAAAATCTTTTGCATAATAATTGCCATATTGATCAATATTTTTTGATTGCCAGGCTTCAAGCCATTTATCCACCATCTGAGATATATTTGATTGAATTTCTTTTCTGTCAGCAGAAAGCTCTTCTTTATTTATCTTTTGCTGTTTTTGAGTATTGACTGACTGTTTTTTTACATGTCTTGGCCTTGAAGCTATGAGTGTCGTTTTGTTAACAATATTTGTTGCTGCTGCTATAAGCGGATAATTTTGGTCTTTACGTACAGTTGCTGTTTGATATTCTTCTCCAACAATGCGCCATTTGTCCTTATAATGCACAATAAAAAACTTCTTCTTACCTGCTGAAAAAGCTTTGGCATCAATTTTTTTAATTTCTTTTGCGCGACGCAAGGTTCCTGTCAAAATATTTAAATCAAATAAGGCAACATATATCCTATCATGTTTTAGAAGGATAATTTTATTAAATTTAATACTTGCTTCAGGAAAGTTTGATTTAATTTCATTCCTTAATTCTTCCCATGTTGTCCACCATTTGGGTATATAATCAGATATATAATTGTAATGAGAGAAATAAGATTTTGAATCACCGAACATCATTAAATTTTCAATTGTTCTCATGAATTGAATCAAAGATATTCTAATGGGCTCATTTTCATTGGGATGTACATATTTTATTTTTTTTTGAATTATAATTGGAGTATGATGAAGGTCTATATACTTATCTAACTCGTCAATATCTTTATTGATCATTGCAACACAACCATTTGTGTCCCTATCTTTTAATTTTTTATTGGTTCCATGAACCCAAATAGCGCTGCCATTTTTTCCAGCGAAACGATCCATATAGTTGGGGTAATCAATTGGAAATGCTCGTGTTCCATATATAGGGGTCAGATCTCTTTTTGTAAAACGATTGTTAAAAAAATATACACCTTCAGGTGTTTTTCTATCACCTGACTGTTTTTTTGAACCCTTGTTTTCGCCTGTAGAACATTGATATCGTTTTAATTCTCTGAATTGACCATCATAAGCATATACATAAAGTTTTTGACTTTCTTTTTCAACCAACAGAACATGGTCAATAGCTTTGTTTGTTTGCATCGCAATTAATGAATTTGGAATAATTTTTTCAGCATTTGCTTTTAAAATGAAAATCAAAATAAACAAAAATGAAAAAATCAAATGCCAGAACAATAATGACCGGGTATGCCTATTTTTTAAGAACGCCATTAACAATTTTTCCTCCCAGAAAATAATTATAATGAGATTGTCATATAAATGGTTACAAAAATCTGTAAAAATAGTATCAAATTCTCAGTTTGTCAAACCTTTGTTTTATGAAATGTAAATTTTGGATCCAATTTCAACATTTAAATCATGCTTAGCATTACCACAATTGATTGATATTTCTAACAATCCTTTACTACCAATAATTGCAAGCATGGATTTTTTTTTAACCTGTTCATAATGATTAACAATACCAACTATCTTTTTATCTTTGAATTTAATGTTAATTGTATTCATGATATCAAAGCTATCAGCCGCTTTGAACTTTTTCAAATCATTAAAAGAAATGTTGGAAATCAAATTTCCGAATCTATCAGACATAACAAACTGACCTATTATTTGCCCCTTATCTATATAAGGGCCTGTATTATGAAGTTTGATAAGCTCTTTTGGTGATATTTCATCTCCAAGATCTTCAATTTGTTGGTATTTTGCAATATGTGCAGAAACTGGTGCAAAAATATCTCTACCATGAAATGAGTTGGAAACACCTGGTAAAAAAAATTCACTACGATTAACTACTATAGTTGTGCATAGAAATTCATTTAAAATAAATGACAAAACTCCATTGTCTGGAGCCAAAAAAAAATAATCATCTGCTTTAACAGCAACTATTTTTCTATCTGACCCTACTCCAGGATCAACAACAATTACATGCACTGTATGTTTTGGAAAATAAGAATAAGAAAATAAAAGAGTATAAGCAGCTTGCAAAATATTTTGAGGATCTATATAGTGTGTAATATCAATAACTTTTACACATGGATTCTTTAAAGCAATAACACCTTTCATCACTCCGACATACTCATCCTTTAGTCCAAAATCAGTTATTAATGAAATGCATGAGTTTTCCATATCACAGAGGATTTTAAGGAATATTGAATAATATAGGAAGAATGCCCATGTGGTGTAATTTTTCTATTATTTGTAAAATCATATAAAACCACATAAACCACATAGATTCGAGCATAGCCTTAAAAAAAATACGTGGCTTGACAAGGTACTCTTCAGGTTCTTGAAAATTTTTAAAATTAGGAAACCATCTTGGCGTTTTCTGTTTATAATTTTCAAAAAGCTCGCCATATATTCTCTGTAATTTTTCTTCCTCTTCCTCAACAACAGAAGGGTATAAAAAACAAAATAAAATCATCATCAAAAGTAACGCTAACAAATTTTCAGATGCCAATCCCAGTCCTAGGGCACCTGTAAAACTAAAAACATATAAAGGGTTTCTTACTAATGAATAAGGCCCTAACATAATTAACTGATCATCTTTATACCCGCTGATATAAACAAAACACCACATTCTGCCAAGAGTTGCTATAAAAATAAGGCTATAGCCAATCCATTGAACAGCCATGTCAAAAAAGCAATTCTCATTCCATGAATGAGATGTAAAGAGTATCAACAATAAAGTCATTATTGCAATAATACGAGTACATAATATTCTATTTTTTACAAAAAAATTCATTCTTTACCTCTGTAATTATGAGTTGATTGATTTTGTAGTTATACGATAATTTACAGAAACTGCAAGGATTTAATTTTATATTAAAAAAAATAATGAATGAAAAACTGGCGTGTAATAAGGAAATTACACGCCAGATAAAAGTTATACAGACTATTAAAAGTCACCAAATCCACGTTCATCAGTGTCCAATGGAAGGATAGCTTTTGGTGATTTTTGGTTTGGATTTTTTAGAGAAATATTTTTTTGATGCTTTTGCGGAACCATTTCTTTTTTTATTAAAGAAACATTTGAATTCTTACCATCATTGAGCAATTTAAACTTTTCCAATTGCTCTTTAAGATTATTAGACTGGCCTGTTAATTGAGTAGCTGAAGCAGCGGTTTCTTCACTTTGAGAACTTATATTTTGAACAGCTGTGTTTATCTGCCCCATACCTTCATTTATTTGTCCCATAGCCTGAGTTTGCTCCTTACTTGCCACAGCAATGTCAGCAACCAAATCTTTAACTTTTAAGACATTCTCTACAACCTGTTCAAGAGCCAGTCCTGTTCTTTCTGCAATCTGAACACCTTCAACTGCTTTTTTATTTGAATTATCAATGAGTTCAGCTGTTTCTTTAGCAGCTTGGGCACTTCTTCCTGCAAGATTTCTAACTTCCTGCGCAACAACAGCAAAGCCTTTACCATGCTGCCCTGCACGAGCTGCTTCAACAGCAGCATTCAAAGCCAGTATATTTGTTTGAAATGCAATTTCATCAATAACTTTTATAATTTTAGAAATATTTTGAGCAGAGTCATTTATATCCTGCATTGCCTGACTTAAATTATTCATTTCATCTTGCCCGGTGCTTGCAGCCTGATTAGTTTCAGAAACCAGTGCATTTGCCATATCAGCATTTTCAGAGTTTTGACGAATCTGTCTATCTGTTTGGTGAACACTTGCTGTGATTTCTTCAACAGATGCAGCCTGTTCTTGAGAGCCTTCAGCCAGATTCTGACTTGCAGAATTAAGTTGAACTGCTGAAGCAGAAACATTTTCAGAAACAACTGAAACTTGCTCAAGTATTTGATTCAATGATGAAAGTGTATTGTTGATAGCATCTTTGATCATAGCATGATCACCCTGGTAGTCACCTTTTACATTGAGAGTTAAGTCTCCTACTGCCATTTTTTCCAAAACAGTTTGTGCTTCTTTAACAGGCATTAGAACAGCATCTAAGGTATCATTAATGCCTTTTACAACCTTTGCAAAATCTCCCTGATGTTTACTGGCATCTGCTCGAGTATCAAGGCGTCCAGAAATAGCGGCATCAACTAACTTATTAGCATCAAGTACGAGATTATTAACAGCATCAATACACATATTAAGATTGTCATTTAATTTTTCAAAATCACCTTTAGCTGATGTTGTAATTTTTTCAGGGATTTCTCCTCGACTAATCATTGCTATATAATCTTGTATTAAACGTAGCGGTTTAACGAAGGCTTCAACAATATTATTTACATTTATGACCAGGTCTCGATAATTACCAGTAAAAACATCAGCATCCCCTCGCTTGCTAAAATCACCATTATTAATTGATTTTATTATATCAACAATAGCGTTATTTATGTCTCGTTCACCACTAACATTTAGAACAAATTCAATAGCTCCCTTAATGTCGCCCTTATCATCCTTAAGTGGAAAACCAGTATATCTAATAGGCAAATCTAAACCCTCAGGATCAGCTATAGTGTCAGCATTACATGCTTGTTGTGTAGCCATTGCTCTATTGCAGGCACATTCATCTGTCTGGCAATGGGGAGTTTTGAAAAAAGAATAACATTTTTTGCCAACAACATCTTTAAGTGAAAGTCCCAGTAAATTTAATCCTGCATAATTCAAATATTTTACATTGTAATCAGAGTCTATTTCCATAACCGGTGTTGGTAAGTTATCCAAATTATATAATAATGATCTTTGAGTTGATACCATTTCATTTAGTGAATTTCCTAGTTCACCAATTTCATCTTTACTGTCCATTCTGAGGGTTGTCTTTTTATCTCCTGCCTTAATTTTATTGATAAAGTTAATAATTATTTTAATTGGGTTACTAATAATTTTTGCTGCAAATAATGAAACTAATAAAATTAATAAGATTGAAACAAGGACAATAACAGAAATGATTTTTTTCATTAGCAAAACTGGAGCAAAGGCTTCACCATAATCAATTTCTGCAATAAGCGCCCAATTTTTATCATATATATTTAAAGGACAAAATGCTGATAAAACCTTGCTATCATTATAATCAACAATTACTTTTTGCCCGCTTTCACCAGATAAAGCTAACTTACTGGCATCTGTACTTACACTACCTTTTATAGGATTTCTGAAAGAAGCTTTTACAGAATGGTGTGTTGGGTCTAAAAATGAATCAGACCGCATTAATTTATCTGGTCCAACGAGATAAGTTTCACCAGTTTTTCCCATACCTTCACGTTGTTGCATAATTCCATTTATTGCATTTATTGAAAGCTGAAGGGCAACTACCATATCAATAGCCCCTTTATGAATAATGGGTTGTGCAATAAAAGCTGCTGGTTCACCATTACTTGGTGCATAGGGCTCAAAATCTGAAAAACCAAAATTTTTGTTTTTAATTACTTTTTTTATTAGATTCCCTAAGCCAGATTTAGAATACTTTCCATGGATAATGTTTGTATGGTAATCTGATTCTTTTGATGCAGTATAAAAAACATAACCATCAGGTTCTATCAAAAACAAGTCATAATAATCATAAATCTCAATAAAATTTTGACAGTGATCTTTGAGTGCTCCTTCCTTTTTATGTGCAATGTTTTCTTCAATAGACTCAACAGTTATAATTGCCCACTTTAGATTTAATATTTCTAAGGGTTCATAAAGAGTCATATATAGAATCCCTGAATCATCTTTTTGGTATAACCAATCTGTTTGGACATCTATCGCTTTTTTTGCAAATTCATCATTAATTATATCTCCAATATTTCCTTTTTTTACAATCCGATCACTGCATAATTGAAACTTTCCATCTACCTGGCCGATCATAAAGCTTTCTCCTGTCTTTCCCATACCAGACCTGTCTTGTATTATCTCATTAATTTTAATTATGGGTAATTGTAATGCCACAACACCTAATAATTTTTTATTATTATCAAAGACAGGTCCTGCAATAAATGAATTATATTTGTTTCCTGATGGTTCATATAATTGAAAATTTGAAAATGTAACTTCATTTTTTTTAGCATTCTGAAAAACTTGCGCCAGCCCAGATTCTTTTAATGGACCAAACCTTAAGTTTTCTCCAAGGTCAGATTCTTTTTCCACACTGTATATAATATCACCGTCAGGATTAATTAAAAAAATATCATAAAAGTTAAAATCTTGCTTTATTTCCTTAAACACATAGCTAAATTCACTCTCCACTTGATTCCAGCTTGCCCCTCCAATTTGTTTTCCATCTTTGAAAAAAGCCTGATTAAACTTATGTAGTGCAAGAGCTGAAAAAGGGTTGTTTTTTATTAAATTTAAAGCATTTATTAAATTTTTAAATAATGATTCCAATCTGTTTTTTTTAAGTTTTTGGGTACTTTCCAGACGACGATAAGCATCGTCTTTTATATTTTCAATATTTTGAGCAAGTACTTTTAAATCATTTTTTCTATCATGAAAAAATTTCTGAATCTGTACTTTTTTTATTTCCCGAACAGATGATAATTGATTAAATGCTTGTTGTTGTAAGGCTTTTTCTGAATTGTTTAAACAAAGATATTCACCGATAGTAAGGGGTAAAATTCCAACTATCAAAAATGCTATTAATAGCTTTGTCCCAATACTTAAATCTTTAACACGCTGAATCATAGTCTCTACTCCTTTTTTCAGATATGGTTTAAATGATTGAAGAACTGATGCTGTAAAGAGCTATTCGTTACAGCATCGATTTTTGTAGCACGATATTTTAAAAATCACCAAAACCACGTTCATCAATATCTAAAGGTAATATAGATTTGGGATTTTTTTTATTTTCATAAGTGTTGTTAGCTACTATTTTTTGAGTTTGTGGCGAAACATCGACTTTCCTGGTTTCAATCATAGTTTGGCTTCTATGTTCACCTTCCAACAATTGAAATTTTGTTAGTTGAGATTTTAAATCATCTGATTGTGAGGTTAATTGCGTTGCGGCAGAAGCAGTTTCTTCACTTTGAGAGCTTATATTTTGAACAGCAGTATTTATCTGGCCCATTCCTTCATTTATTTGTCCCATAGCTTGAGTTTGTTCTTTACTGGCAGTAGCAATTTCAGCAACAAGATCTTTAACCTTTAAAACGTTTTCTACAATCTTTTTCAGAGCTTCTTCTGTTCTTCCAGCAAAGTCAACACCTTCGTTTACTTTTTTGTTTGAGCCTTCAATCATTTCCGCAGTCTCTTTTGCAGCCTGAGCACTACGTCCTGCAAGATTTCTAACTTCCTGGGCCACAACCGCAAACCCTTTACCATGTTGACCAGCCCGGGCAGCTTCAACAGCTGCATTTAAAGCAAGAATATTTGTTTGAAAAGCTATTTCATCAATTACCTTAATAATTTTTGAAATATTTTGAGAAGCTTCAAATATTTCTTCCATAGCCTTGCTTAGTTGTTGCATTTCATTTTGTCCAGTAGTGGCAGCTTCGTTAGTTTCTGATACAAGTTGATTGGCAGCATTAGCGTTATCTGCATTTTGTTTAATTTGTTGATCAGTCTGATGAACACTTGCTGTAATTTCTTCAACCGATGCTGCTTGCTGTTGAGCACCTTCAGAAAGATTATGACTGGCAGAAGTTAATTGAGTTGCAGATGCAGCAACATTTTCAGAAACATCACCAACTTGATTTAAAATTTCATTTAATGACGATAAAGTATTATTAATTGCATTTTTAATAATAGAATGGTCACCTTTATATTCACCTGCTACAAATTTCTTTAAATTACCACTGGAAATATTTTCTAGTATGTCTTGAGCTTCTTTTATTGGCAAAAGAATGGCATCCAGGGTGTCATTTATACCTTTTACAACTTCAGCAAAATCTCCCTGATGTTGACTTACATCTGCTCTTGTGTCCAGTTGACCTTCTAAAGAGGCTTGCACAAGTTGTTTTGCATCTTTAACAAGACGATTAACAGCAGAAATACACATATTTAAGTTGTTATTAAGAATTTCAAAATCACCTTTGGCCTGTTCTGTAATAGGTTCTGGAATTTCACCACGACTGATCATAGCAACATATTCCTGAATACGTTTTAGTGGTGTTACAAATGCATCCACAATATTATTTACATTAGTAACAAGCTCAGCATAATTACCAGTAAACTGACTGGCATCACCTCTCATGGTAAAATCACCTTCATTAATACCATTAATCATTTTTATAATAGCATTATTTATTTCACGCTCACCCTCAACATTAAGAATAAACTCTATTGCACCAACAATATTTCCATTGAGGTCTTTAACCGGTGCTCCAGTATATCTTATTGGGATATCCAGACCTGTTGGATCAGCTATGGTATCAGCGGTATTTACCTGTCCCATATTCATGGCTTTATGACAGCAGCAATCAGAGGTCTGGCAATGGCCAGTTTTAAAGAATGAATAACATTTTTTCCCTTTAATATCTGACATAGGAAGATTGACAATATCTCGGCCAGCTTTGTTCATATAAATAACATTGTATTCACGATCAATTTCCATAATTGGTGTTGGTATATTTTCAAGGTTACTGACCAATTTTTGTGTCTCAGTAACCATCTGATTCAGGCCATCAGACATAATTCCTATTTCATCTTTAGAATCTATATCTAAAGTTAAAACCTCGCCAGACCTGACTCTATCAATAAACGAAACAATTTTCGAAACAGGATTACTAATGCTCCTGGCTATAAACCATGAAAAAAACAATCCCATAGCAATAGCAATCAAAGTAAAAGTTAATGTCATTTGATTGGCATTGCTAAGTCCTTCATTCATAAGTCTTTTTTGCCCATCACGAATTTCATTTGTTTCTTTTTGAGCTTTTCTCGCAGCATTAATCATTTCAGTTAAAGAAACTTTTTGATGCTCAATTAAGTCATATAACTTTTCAAAAGATTCAAAATAATGTTCAATAGCTTCAACTATTGTATTCACTTTATTAATATTATTCTTATTTTTAAATCTTGTTTTCAAGTCCTGGCATAATTCAAGAATCTTTTTAATACTATTTTCAACTTCAACATGATATTTTTGATTTTCTGAAATCATAAAATTTTTTTCTGCCTGCCTTGAAGCTAAAAATATTTTAATCAAGCGGTTTGCATCATCTGCCTTTTCAATTTTATCGTCTAATTGCTGTATAAATTTCTTTTGAACAATTTCCAATTCTTTCTTTTGAGTATTACGAATGCTAACTATTGCATCCATAGTTGCTTTTGCACCCTGTGCCATTTTCACTTTATCTTCTTGATTACCTGATTTTAAAAATCTTAACACAGCATTTTCATAATTTCTGTATTGAATAATTATTTTATTTGCTTGATTAATATTAGCTATTTTTGAAAAACGATTTTTCAAATCAGAGGCAAGATTAAGCAGTTGACGATTTATTTCCTGCCATTTAGATAAAACACTTGTATTACCTTCCATCATGACCATACGAAAGCCTTTTGCCTCAAGTAAATATTTTACCATTTTATTAGCATCATCTGCCTTTGATAATTTATCATTAATCTGGTTCAAATTTTTTTGTTTTATTTGAGCAAGCTCATTTTTTTGTTGCGTTCGTATGGATTCACATTCTTTTAAAGCCTTACGAGCACTAACACGCATTGTTTCAAACAATTCTTTTTTTTGGGTTGCATATTTGGCATAATTTTCAAAAGACTTGTGATATTTTTCTATGCCATCAACTACATTCTTCATACTTTCTATATCAGCATCACGCCTGAAACGTTTCCTGGTTTCATTTGCCTGATGAAGCATTTGTTCTTGAAGTTTATTAACTTCATCAATAGATTTTTGATCCTGCCTGTGAATAAAATTCTTTTCATGTTGTCGGGTCTCAGCTATGAATCTGGTTAAAATATTAGTATTTTCAAGATTTTTAATACGATTTGTTATATTAGATGTGCCATTGAAACATACCCAGGCAACCATAGTGAGTAAAAGCAAAACGATAATAAAACCAATAAAAATTTTGCCACCAATTTTAATATTATTATAAAATGTCATCATGATTGTGATTTCCTTTCCAATTTTTTATTAATGTATTTGAAATAAATAAGAATTAATTACTCTTGAACTTGTTCTTTTCCAGTTATTTCTCTAAGCTGGTCAATATCAACATTTTGGGCAGCTAAAAGCTTTGGTAGTGAAATAATAAAACTGACATTTTCTTCACGTTTGCCCATTCCTTGAATAAT
>Ga0272440_1003937_pt1 | contig 10843 bp, 5 predicted proteins | sample SSMMMBAug17_FD_192440 | JGI IMG/M metagenome (GOLD analysis project Ga0272440, IMG submission 192440) | Marine sediment archaeal communities from Little Sippewissett salt marsh, Falmouth, MA, United States - SSM-MMB-Aug17 | ecosystem: Environmental > Aquatic > Marine > Wetlands > Sediment ... | reverse complement strand
CCAAGCTATTTAGCAATCCAAATTTGGATGAAATATTAATATCATTTTGAATTTATTTGATATATTATTGACTCAAAATTTTGCTTTTGATATTTAGCATATTTGGACATGTGGCAAAATTGGATTTCAATTGCATTTTTTTCAAGTTGTATATCAAATAATTTCAATAAATCTTCAGAGATTTTAATCATTGAATTATTTTAGTTTCTATATATCATTCAAAATGTAATGTTATAGATAATATGATAATATAAATATTTATCATTCAAAAAAAATATTGTAATATTGTAAAATAGAAATATTAATGCTAGCTTTATGAAATATATGAATATCTGTTTTAATAGATTAATAGATATAAAGAAAACATAGAGCCGCTAATTATCTTCGTAAACTTGGGACGTAGAGCGCTGTAACTTAATTTAATTATTGATATCAAATTTGTTTTACAATATTTTTCAAATGTCTTGAAAGCTGTGCATCCACGCAACCGGTTATTTGTTGCAAGTGCTATAAACCACGCAAAAAGAACTATGATTGATTCGTCTAATTTAAATGATCACTATGATGGGCCTGATCGCCGAGCAACACATAATCGGTTAAATTTTGGACAACGACCCAGCTTCAGAACACTGAACTCTGAACTGAACTCTTCCTGAAAAAGTATTTTTGTGAAAGATACCAATAGCTGACGAAATTTTCGGGCGAAGCCCGCAAATTGATCAAACATACAATATATTACAATCATTTCGACGGAAAAACCATGAAATCGGTTGAATTTTGAAATTTTGAATTCAAAAAAAATCGCGTATTGTCACGTCTAAGCCGCAACATTACTTGTTAAATACTTGATATTGTTTTATAATCGATGACTCAAGTGCTGAGCAAAAATAAAATCGGCTAAACTTCGTACATCAATTTAATAGCTAAATCTAATTACACCAGTATTTTCATATTTTCATTATCAATAAATTTTTTATTTGTTATTGATAACAATCCACTCAGTCTGCTTTATTATTGAAAATGAACTCTGAACGTTTCCACGTAATATCTAAGTGTATTGGGTCGGAACGTCGGCCTCCTATCAATTGGCTTAATTTGGGACAATGGCTCATAAGCGTTATAAAAATAGTAAGAATTTTAAAAACTGGTAAGAATTTTGCATAGATAAATATGTTTTGTTGTAACAAGTTTAAAGCGGGAAAGCGCTATCAAATAACAATTAATGAATTAATGATAATTAAATAAAAGGAGTTTAATCATGAATAGAATCAAACAATCAAAAATTAATTTATTCATTATTTTTTTTACAATTTTTTTTATAAACATAAATATCGATAAAAGCCTAGGAGAGCAAAATGAAAAATGTAAGAAGATTATCGATTCTAATCTTTCAATATGTGAAAAATGCAAAGTTTTAGAAATAATATGTACTCATGAAAAAAATACAGAAGAAATATGTAAAAAATGCAAAAATTGTTCTTTGATCATTAAGGATAAAAGCATTCGAAGATTAATAGATTCTGCAATAGATGCTAAAAATAATTGTGAAATAGACTTATTGAACAAGAATTACAAGCAAGCAATATTATCAGCCAGTGAGTGTAAAGAGGAAATAGAATCAGAAATTAACTTTAATAACAATCCTTGTTCTCATTGGTTTCATAGAATTGAGCAAGGTGATACTATATCGCAAATTGTATGTAAATATCATAAGGATTCATGTGGTGATAGCGGAGTTTGGAAGAAAATAATTGAAAAAAATAATAATATCAATCCCCACAAATTAGAAATTGGGAATCAAATTATGATTTTTTCACCTTTTGATATTTTTTCTTCAAATAAGAAACTGCTTAAATCTGAAGATAAAGAACAAAATAAGAATCAAATAAAGTATTCACTAAAACCTAAAAATGGAGAAAAACTTGTACCTCCTGATCTTTCAGAACTATTTATCTATTTTGAACAAAGTATGGATAAAGATTGGAATATTCAAGAATGCGGCGGTGATATTCCCAAATTTAGTGGTGTTCCCGAATTTTTAAATAACAATGAGACATTCAGAATTAAAGTAAAATTAGAGCCGGATACAGAGTATAAAATTTTGTTAAAACAATTTAAAGATAAAAAGGGAAATTTACTCAGTCCTTTTGAATGGACTTTTAAGACTCGCAAACAAGGAATTAAAAACCTACAATTAGATGATGCAAAGAATAAATGTAAAGAAGCTGCCAAAATAATAAAAGACAAGAAATTAAAGTATGCTATAGAAGCGATAAAAGGACCTAATTTTGCTTCACGGGAGTCGTATGTTTTCATAATTACTTTAAAAGGCGTTGTAATAGCACACCCTGAACCAGGATTGGTCAATAAAGATATATTACCTGTAAAAGATATTAATGGAAAAGAATTTATAAAAGATATGATACATCTTGCCAAAACAAAAGGGGAAGGAGTTGTTTCTTATTTATGGCCGAAACCTGGAGCATCGAAACCATCCAAAAAGAGAACATATATTTATCGCGTAGAAGGTGAAGATTATGCAACATGCTGTGGTTTTTACGAAAAATAAATATTTTATCAAAAAAATAAAAATTGTAACCAAAATTTGAGTGAGTTATGGTTTTTAGTTATATACAAGGATAGTAAAATGGAATTTAAAATTCAAGCATACTTTTATATTGTTTTGATTTTAGCTATACTTATATTATGTTTTTTATTAGGATATTTTTGTGGTCATTTGCCCAAACCTACCAAAGAACTAACAGGTTCAACAAAGAGTACTACCGAAGAACATAACAAATCTCCTATTCCAACTACATATAACAAAGATGAAACAAATAATCCATCCAACTCTGCTGATAATTCTAATGATAATAATTTATCCAACTCGGATGATAATTCTAATAATTCTAATGAAATTATGAGTGATTCTATTGAAATTAATGATGTATATATTGAAATAGCCGTTGATCCTGACGAGAACTGTTATTGTTTAAAAAATATATATTCAATTAAACAATGTTGGAATTCTTATATTTTTTATAAATTAACATTCAAAGTCAAGAACAAACATTCATTTTCAATTTATTCAGACTCAATCAGCTATACAATGAGTTTTGACAAAACGAAAATAATAATTAATAAAAAACTTAAGTGGGATTATTATATTCCACCGAATAAAGAAATTGTTCTAAACTACCCAATAATACATCATATACAAGAATACACAAATACTGATCCAAATAATAACGAAAAGATACCAGATACCTATTATATGGAACGTTGCAAACATTGGTCAAGTCTTAATGACAAAGACTTAACAATTGAAGGAAAAATAACTTTTAATGGGAAAAAAGAATGCATTATAAAACAGTTTAAAAATATAGAAAATAAATAAAATAAGACCTCGAAATTTAAACTCTTTTATACACAAACGCCCAAGGCAGTTTAATATCTTATAAAATTCATATGGTTGTATGTATAATAAATCAACCTATTAATTTTATATGATAATTTCCCCTTCTTGATAAATGATAACTTTGTCAAGGGCCAAACATACTTCTCACCAAATTAATATGTTATAGGCAGTTCTGATTTTGAGTGTCCAATTAACCACATAAATATTTATAAACGCTTGATTTTATTTTAGTTTATTTAATTTATTGGTATTTATAGAAGTCAGGCGGTCAGAGGTCTGAAAATAAAATAAACATTCAGATAAAAAATTCCTCTCTGAGCGGCAAAAGAAATATAGATAAAGATGAATTTCATAAGGAGACATCGCAAATGAACCGTTTAGAATTATTGAAGAACATTACCAATGATCTTTCCAAAACCAATAAATCATTTATTCTGTGTAGTTTACCAAACATAGGGAAAAGTTGTGAATTAGAAGATATAGAAAATTTTTTAGGGGAAAATAATACAAAAAAATATCTTTATATCAATCATACAAATAATAAAATTGAATCTCCTAATATACCCAACCCTGCTTCATTTAAATCATTAATTTTCGGTAACTTAGATAAGCCCAAAAAATTATTCAATAAACTTATTCGTGCCCCTATAGCAACTGGTGGCTTGATATTGCTTTGGGATAATATTCATGAAACAGGCTTATGTAAAAAATTAATTATTAATTTTAATAAATTTTATAAAAAAAGGAAATATTCACGTCTTCATTGTGTATTTGTTGTCAGTTTATCTGTAGCTATAAATTTCAATAAATTGAAGTTAGATGAAAACATAATTTGTTGTGAAGTACCATTTTTATCAATTGAAGAAACTGTTAATAGCATTTTTAGAAACAGTTCATTATCAAAAGAATCAATAATGTATATATACGCATTGACCGGCGGACATTATAATCTTACAAAAATTTTTTATGAAGATATTCAAAGAAGTGTTCACAAAACAAAACAAAAAATTGATTTATTATATATCGAAAATTATTTGGATGATATATTTAGATCTAAAGATAATGTGATTTACAAGCTAATGCAATGTTTATGGAATGCCTTGTCGTACAGCGAAAAAAATATATTATTTTCTTTAGTAAAAGAAAATAATCATTCAAAAATGAATCACATTCTATTTTTTAAAATTGAATTAATAAAACATTGGGTTGAAAAAAAGTATTTTGATGCACACAAGGAATTGAGCAGGCTTAAATTGATAACATTTTCATTTTTTGTTGCTTTTATAGTTGTTCTATTTTTAGCGTTTTTTATTTTTTTCCCGAATCCGTAAAGCATATTCGACTATGCTTTATTAATGAATTGCTTAAGGCATAATAGCCTTAAGCAAATAAGAGAGTGTTGCTTGAAAAATTTCTAATAATTTCAAACCACATCATAATTTACACCACTGATTCGGGTTCTAATTAAATTTTTTTGATAGTAAGAATAAGAATGAAAAAAAAAATTTACGATGTATTTTTGAGCTATGCACATGAAGATAAAGATACTTCTTTTGTTACAAAACTAGCCGAACGTTTGAATGAAACAATCGATATTTGGTTTGATAAATGGGAGATGAAACCAGGAGTAAATTTAATTGAAGCTATTAAACGTGGTCTTGAATTGTCAAAAAAAATGGTGTGCGTTTGGAGTAAAAAATATTTTGAAAAGGATTATACACAACTTGAACTATCGAGTAAATTTAATTTAGATCCTCTTTCAAAAGAGCGTTTGATAATTCCAGTAAAAATTGAAAAATTTGCCCCTCCTCATATTTATAGTTCTATTAAATCAGTCGAGTACATAAATGAGGCAGACTTTGAAACCATAGTACAAGAAATATTAGAAGCTGTTGATTGGAAAAAAAATATTAATGTTGAAATAAAAGATGAAATATTTAGGAATAAGGTAAAAACGCTATACTCTTTATTCGGATTTCGAGTCAAGTATTCCTCGACAATAGACCATCTAATTATTGATGAAAAAGATCGTGGTAGTACAAGAAAAGAAATAATAAAATCTTTAGATCATGAAATTGAAGAAAAAGAATTAAAGGACATATTAAACACTAGGAAAAATATAATTGCCTCAGAAAAATATGCTTCATTTAAGTACATTATCGCTGCTTTAAAAAATATTGAACCGGACATTCGATCTGAATTTGAGACAAAAAATATAGAATTTAATACATATAATGAACTTCTGGATGAGTTATTTCCCTTAAAAGAGTATGTAAAAGAATTAGTTACTTCATACAAAAATACAACTGCCGAAATATGGGGGGAAAACAAAGATTGTTTTATAAGACCGAATATAAAAAAAGATGTAACATATCAAGAGATGTCTGCTCTTGATTATTTTGCCGAATGGAGAAATGTAAAGGACTCAAATTTTCTCGTTATATTGGGAGATCTTGGATGTGGAAAAACAACTTTACTTCAATTTATTACATATAATCTTGGTAAAAATTATTTAAAAGATTCAATCAGACATCCAGCCCCGGTCTTGATACCACTTAAAGATGTTCGCAAACATGTTTCGTTGGAAAGCCTTATAGTCAGTCATTTTTCTTCCAAAAATATTTCTAATAAAGAAATTTCTTTTAAACAATTTATTTATTTATTAAATCAGAATAAAATTATTTTATTTTTTGACGCTTTTGATGAAATGGTAGATCATGTCGATTGGAATGTTTCAAGACAAAATTTTAGTGAACTACTCAGAGCATCAGAACAAAATGGTAAAGTGGTTATGACTTGCAGAACAAACTATTTTAAGCTTTCCACAGAACAAATCAAGGATATGGAATATATAACAAAGCATTCTGAAGTTGAAACTTCATTATATATGGATTTAAAATGCCATGAAGGTTCTAAAGTTGTTTATTTACAAGGATTTAATGATAATCAAATAAAAGAATATCTCGAAAAAATTCGTCCCAAAACGTTTGAAAATGATTTAAAAAAAATTAAAGAAATTCATAATCTGGAAGAACTTGCTCATCGCCCTCTGTTAATTCATATGATTATAAAAACCCTACCTGAACTACACCGAAAAAAAATTATTATACCTGCTAATCTTTATAAAAGATACGTCAACAATTGGATAGAAAGAGGAGAAATAAAAGAAAAAAATTTCTTAAAATTCATAATGCTTCGAATTGCTTTTAGAATGTGGCATAGTGAAAAAAGTGAAATTACCTACAGAGAGCTAATAGATATTATAAAAAAAAAAAAAGGAAGCAAATTAAAAGAAAGAGAGATATATAGACGTGCTGACCAAATAATAGTTTCTTCTTTTCTAAAAAGGGATGAAAAAGCAAACTTATCGTTTATCCATCAATCTTTCTTAGAATATTTTATAGCGGAAACAATATTTTTATCTTTTACAAAAAGAAAAAATCTAAACTTATTGAAAACAAGAAGATTGGATCCTAATATTATCTTTTTCCTTAGCTTAAATAACGATATTATCAATGAGATAAAGAACATATTGATAAACGAATATCAAAAAAATATTTCTGAAAATTCATTACAAATTCTTCACATCGCTAATAAGGAAAAAATTGCGTTAGCATTTAAATTAAAACATAATGAGATTCCGCCAAATGTAAAGCTCAGTAATTCTAATTTGAAAAGAATGAATTTAGAAAATATTCATTTGGTTAAAGCTGATTTAAGAAATGCGGATTTAACTGAAACAAACTTGAGTAATGGTAATCTTATCAAGGCGGATTTGCGGAGTGCGAGTCTGAAATATGTTAATTTAGAAAATTCTGATTTACAGGAAGCAGATTTGAGTTATTCAAATCTCACCGGTTCAAAATTAAAGAATGCAAATATAAAAGATACTAATTTTAAAAAAGCTATATTAAAAGATACTCTTTTAGATCAAAAACCTTATAACATTAAAAATTTAATCCATATTGTTCAATCCGGATATCATCATGATATATTAACGATATGTTGTAATTCGAAAGTTAATCTTATGGCCAGCGGAAGTAGTTCAGGTGATATTTACATTTATCACACAAAAGAAAAAAAAATTCTCTATATTTTAAATGATCATAAAGACGCGGTTCAATCCCTAGCTTTTTCTGCGGATGGTAAATATCTTGTCAGTGGAAGTTTTGATCAAACAGTACGTTTATGGGATGTCAATAAGGCTTCATTAATTAAAGTTTATAAAGGGCATAAAAAAACAATTACCACTGTTGACATTTCTCACAATGGAGAATTCATTGTGAGTGGTAGCTTTGATAAAACAATACGTCTATGTAATACTAACAACAAAAATAACATTATTAAACCTGTTATTGAAGCAAAAAATACTGTCAGCAAAGTAGTTTTTTCACATGATAACAAGTACATAGCTTATCTTGTATCTGATAATTATATATATCTTTGGGATATAAAGAAATCAAAAGTTATTCATACTCTAAAGGAGCATTCTAATTCTGTTAATTCTTTAAACTTTTCAGAAAATGGTAAATTTTTGGTTAGTTCTGATTCTGAAGGTAAAATATGCTTATGGGATATAAACCAAGGATTTTGTTTGAGTCGCGTCTATGAAAAACATACAGATTCTGTGAAGTCTGTAAATTTTTTTTCTGATAGTCGTTTTTTTGTAAGTGGAAGCGGTGATAAAATGATTTATATCTGGGATGTTGAAAAATCAGAGCCTATTCATTTTTCAGAAGAACATTCAGATGAAATTAAATCTGTAGATGTTATCAATAATGGGTCAATCGCAATTGTGAGTTCAAATAAATCAATCAGAGTTTGGGATGTTAACAATAATACTTCAAGCCATGTTCTCAAAGGAAGAGAAAGTATTATATCAGCATTAGATATTTCACCTGATGGTAAATATTATGCTTTTAGCGATAGTAATGAATTCAGACTGTGTGGATTAACGAATTGTAATGATATTAAATCCTTTTTGTACCATTCTGATTATATTAGTTCAATATCTTTTTCGCCAGATGGAAAATATATTGCAACAGCGAGTTATGATAAAACAATACGTTTATTCGATATCAACGATGAAAAGGTTATTTACATTTTCAAAGGACATAAAGATTTTGTTAAATCAGTTGCATTTTCTACAGATAGTCAATTTATTATTAGCGGAGGTTGGGATCATTCTGTTAGATTATGGAGCGTTAAGGAAAGAAAACAAATAAAAATTTATTCAGAACCAATGGACTATATAAGTTCTGTCGCGTTTTCATCAAATGGGTCTGATTTTATTTGCGGATCTTATGATTCCACGATTCGGCAGTGGAGCATTCATAAAAATGAGTGTTTAAACACAATTGAACATTCTAATCCTGTCACTACTGTTACTTATTCAAAAAATGGAAAAATAATAGCAAGTGGATGTTTTGATAATAATATATATTTGTGGGACAGTAATAGTGGCAAAAATTTACAGGTATTAGAAGGACATTCCAATAATATTTCATGCCTGGACTTTTCATCAGATGGAAACTATTTAGCCAGTGGAAGTACAGACAAAACTTTACGTCTTTGGGACATTAAATCTGGAAATACAATCAACAAATTAGATAAAAATTGTGGAGAAATTCATTCTTTAAAATTTTCTAAAAATTGTAAATTTATTATTATAACTGATAATAACTCTCGAATACAATTTTGGGATCTAATCAAAGGTGAAATAATTTTATTTTGTTATTACTTTGGTCCAGGTGCTTGGATAAGAATCATGCCTAATAATAAATTTGATGCTACTCAAGAAGGCATGCGGTATTTACAATATACTGAACTAAAAAAATTGAATTCATTTTCAGCAAAAAAATTAATTGAAGAGTTTTATAAACCAGAGGAAATTAAACGTTTAATGAAGGAGTATAATTAATATACCTTTCAATTCAATAACTAAATTTATGGCAAATCAAATTACCGAAAGAGTTTCATAGTTTCATAGTCTATTTAATTTGTGCTTTCAGCGTTGAGGTTTGCGTGATTTATGAGACTTGCTCCCCCTACTTTTTTACTTTTGGAAAAATATTTTTATAACTTTCCATCTTTTAATTTAACGATGATTTCGACAGTAGCTCATATGACAAATTAATTTAATGAGTTAAATCTATTCAATAAAAGTTGTATTTTTTATTCGCTTTTAATAATTTCAATAGGTTATAAGAGCTACTCTCGAAAGCTACGTTTTAAGTAACGCAATCAATTAATTTTTAGACGTTTATCGAAGTTCGTTGAGGCAAATCCCGAACTACAAAGCTATAAAGCAATTGGGTAAATTTTCAGACATCGAACTGAATATGTGGTGACAGGCTGAGCAATTACGCACCCGCCAAAAGTTTGGATCTTAACCCCATTTCAAAATTACTTACACCAGTATTTTCATCATAACTAAATTGAAATTATTAATAACCAAAAAATCCAGCGGGCAAGCCGCTGATTTTCAATTGTTATTCTCTCAATTTTGTACGTTTAGAATATGTAACAAATATAGATTGTATTAAAAGTTCGATTGCAAACAAATTTTAAAAGGACGTCTTTGAAATCCACTGACAGCGGCTATTGAGCGAAATTCAACAAATCACTAAGCAAGGAGCAGAATCCACTGAAATCTTCAGATGAGCGTAACGTGGTGAACAAATATCCACTGAATGAAATCAAACCAAACTTGGCGTCCAAAACGCAGAAGCATATCCAAAAACTTGGACATCGACTATTGTACTGAAATCAAACGAAGCAACAATTAATTTGTTGGCTAACATCAAAAATATCATGTAATGCGTAAAAACTATTTCTCAAAAGGCTTGAAAGCTGAGTCTCCACGCAACCGCTTAATAGTTGCAAGTGCAATAAATCACGAGTAAATAACTATGATTCGTCTGATTTAAATGATTACTTTGATGGGGTTGATTCGCAGAGCAACACACAATTGGTTTAATTCTGTACAACGACCCAAACGCTCCCAAACGCTTTGGACTCTTTTAAAATCAAAGATTTCTTGCAATCTTGAAAATATTAAACCAATATGATATAGTTCTATATGAATTATGAAATTAATAAAATTTAAGTGAGCCAGAACATAATATAGCATTTTCTAATTTTAACAGAAATATTAACACCATCAAGCTGTATTGGGATACTAAAAAGTTTGCAAAAGAAATTTCCGATTGGATTGTAAATTGCAACTGGGGAATATAGACCATACAAAATCGTACCTACGATTTTGTTCCCCCTTAAATTAAACAGTGGAGACTTTTATATGAAAACATTGAAGCAAGCTCTTAAAATCAGAGATAGCATTTTCAATGAAGAAAAAAGAGATGATACACTTGATTTATCTAATTTAATTAACGAATCAATTGATGTAAATCGATTTTTTAATGA
>Ga0272440_1003936_pt1 | contig 10846 bp, 4 predicted proteins | sample SSMMMBAug17_FD_192440 | JGI IMG/M metagenome (GOLD analysis project Ga0272440, IMG submission 192440) | Marine sediment archaeal communities from Little Sippewissett salt marsh, Falmouth, MA, United States - SSM-MMB-Aug17 | ecosystem: Environmental > Aquatic > Marine > Wetlands > Sediment ... | reverse complement strand
TTTTTACATTTTGAATATGTTCCGATTTAGTTGAGTTAGAATTAATTTAATATTATTTCTAAATTATAATATCCTTATATCATTAACATTAGAAAGTTAATTGTATCAATGTTTTTTATGATTTACTTTACTACTGCAATATATGGTAGTAGTATTTAATTACTTCTATCATCTATTGTAGTAGTAAAATATAATGTAGTTATTATAAAGTATACGTTTTGGTCTCCTTAAAACATATACTTTATAATAAAATTGTTTAGTAAATAGATTGCTCAGTACTAATTCATTAAGCTTGCAGTCATCGAAAAATTGGTTAATAATCAAAAAAATTGATATAACATATTGATTTTAAAAAATCCAACCAAATTTTGCGGTCATAGGTATTTTCTGTATGCCTAAAATCTGTTATATTATAACTATATAGAATGACGTGATATTATCATCTGTTTTAAAAAATTAAAAACGAAAAATAATAATTAAAATAATTCGGCTCTAGAGGATCTGAATCATTATAACATATGCATATACCATAAATTAACAACCAAGCCAATTTAAATGGTTTATTAACATACAAGTCAATTTAATTGTTTTGCAAAAAACATTGATTCTTAGAAATCGGATTGGATAAAAAATCTAAGGGCATAAGCTAACGACCGGAGTTCTTAACTATGGAATTGGAAAAATTTACTCATTTGCTTTATTTTACCCTATCTCGATGTATGAACCGATTGCGTCGGGTTCAGTAGCGTCAGCCCGCATGGTTGATTTGTTATTGCATAATGGCACTTAATTATTGCTGAAACTACTGGTGTAAGAAATTCTGAACTTAGATTGATTTTCAAGCTAAAACCGAGTGCGTAATTGTACAGCCTGACACCACGAACTTAATTCGATGACTAAAAAATTACCGATTGCGTTGTTGTTCAACACAAAACCCTCTCACTTGTTAGATAACAGGCATTGAACCCAGTTGCGTGGATACTCTCAGTGGCTGCCCCAACGCACTTGGTTAAAAGCCTGAAATTAAACCGATTGCATGGATGTTCAGCAATGAAACCAAGAGATTGTTTGGTGTCTGAGATATAAGCCGACTACGTGGTTAATCAATATTTCAACCCTCGCACTATGGAGAATGTCCGATCGCTAAACCAAGAGCGTACTTGCACAGCCGAAAACCGGGTGCGTGCTTGTTCAGCCGTTGTCCCTAAGCACATGTGAAAAATAATGTAAAACAATCTTAAAATCAATCAATAAATTTTGTTACCGATCTTTACACCCCAAGTTTACGAGTATAACGACAAGGTCAGCGGTGAGCGTCAGCGAAACCGCTGAACCGTTTGGTTATGTAAAATTTGTTTAATGAGATGTCAGTCAATCGAAGATCACAAACTCATCTAAATTTTATAACAAATGAACAATAAGTTAAGCAGTGAAGCGATATCGGAATCCGCTCGAAGACTGGTTATCTATTAAATTTTTGTTCATAATTACAATTATTCATCACATTTTTCTTAGAAGTTCCATTTTGCCATTTAAATGATGCCTCTAAGAGTCAAAAATTGAATATTCAAATTAATTATGCCTTTATAATCAAATACTTAAGATGGTTTGTTTGGTCCGGCCCCAACTTCCAACAACTTCCAACGTATTTCTTTCGTCCATTTCTTTTTTTCAAGTTAATAATTTAAGGCGTCCCCATTTCCACAAAATGGTGTGGAACAGGGACTAACATTTTAAAAGTTCTCAAATATTAAAAATATTCAAATATCCCATTACATTATTTATTGGGTAATTAGTGCCTTACAGTTTATCTTGTTCGAAAAAAAAAGAAGATGATAAGGCTCTAATAAAATTGTTGTTTTAATGTAAAAGTTGACACTAAAAATAATTATCCAAACTTTTAAAGTTTGTTGCATTATGTAAGTATTGGGTTGTGGGCAGAGCCCACTTTAGATTTACTATAGAATCATCAATCCGATACGCTTAAAAGCTTCAACTAAACCAGCACCCATTGCACTACTTAAATTTGCTCGCCTGAGATCAGCTTTTATAAGATTAGAACCTCTGAGATCAGCTTCACTTAGATTAACTCCACTCAAATTTATTTCCCTCAAAAAAGAGTTACTTAGATCAACACCACTGAGGTCAATTCCACTGAGATTATTAAATCCATTTTTTAAGCTTTTTATTAATTGTTCTTTTGAGTATAAGCTATTTCCATCTAAACCTTTTCTTATAAATATAGGAAGTTTTATTGACATTTTAAAAATAGCTTTTTCTAGATTAGCTCCTTTGAGAATGGCTCCATCAAGGTTAACTTCACTTAGATTAGCTTTTAATAAATTAGCTCTTCTAAGATCAATCCCATTAAGGTTAGCTCTAACTATATTAGCTTTTTCTAGATTAGCTCCTTTAAGAATAGCGCTATCAAGGTTAGCTTTACTTAAATTTGCTCGACTGAGATCAGCTTCAATCAGATCACTTCCCATTAGATTTGTTTCCAGTAAAATAGCTTCACTGAAATCAAAACCACTGAAATTTACTCCACTGAGATCTACTCCACTGAGATCAATTCTACTTAGATTATTAAATTCTTTTTTTAAGCTTTTTATTAACTTATCTTTAGAATAAAAACCATTTTCGTCTAAGGCTTTATGTATAAATAATGGAAGATTTTTTGCATTTTTAAAATTAGCTTTTTCTAAATTAGCTTCTCTGAAATTAACCCCTGAAAGGTTAGCTCTGCTTAGATTTGATTTTTCTAAATTAGCTCCCATGAGATTAGCTCTATCTAAATTGGCTCTACTTAAATTTGCCCCCATAAGATCAGCGTCAATTAGGTATGCACCACTTAAGTCAGCACCTATTAGATCAGCTCCTTTATAATTTTTTAATCCTTTTACTTTAAGATCTTCTTCTTCATTGAGAAAAGCATTAACTAACTTAGCTTCCATAAGGTTAGCTTCTATAAGATTTGCGCCTCTGAGATCAGCTTCTATAAGATTTGCCCTTTTTAGATCAGCTCTCATGAGGTTTGCTTCTATTAAAATAACTCCACTGAGGTTAGCATCTATTAGGTCATAATCACTGAGGTCGGCTCCACTTAAATCTATAAAACTATATTCATATAATGTTTTAGGTCTCCACTTATTCCATATTTCTATCCCTTGTTTAATTATTCTTAATTGATTAGGATTAGCCATTTCATTTCTTTTATGAGTGTTAAAAACAATCTTCAAAAAATCATATATAATTATGATCATGAAGCCTTAGGTTTTCTATGTATGGGATATTTTCAGAATCCCTCGAAAACTTATCAGCTTTATCATACTCATCATATCTGATGGCTTTTTTCTGTTGTTGCTCAGCGAATTAACCCCATCATAGTGATCATTTGCATCAGACGAATCATAGTTTTTCTTCATTGTAATTACATTTAATTACCGGGTGCATGGATATCAGTTTCAGCACCACTTGATAAATATTGTAAAACAAATATAATTTCAATAAATATATTTTGTTCTGTGCCCAAAATCCCAAGTTTACGAGGATAACTAGTAGCTCTATAGTTTTTATATATTTTTTATTTTTTAATGACAAATCTGTATATCATCAAACTATATATCATAAAGATATCATTTTGTAATGAAATGATTAAATGTGAACCAAACTTTTTAAAACGCACTTTTATGTGCATCGCTGATTTCTGATAAACATCAATTATCTCTTGATATAATTGCACAAAACATTGTGTGCACATAATATTGCGTTTTAAAAAGTTTGGTTCACAAATGTTAATTCGAGAGACAATTCTTCTTAACTGCATAATAAAATCATTTTTCGAAATCTGCTTGTTGTCAAAGAATAAGTTGTGGCGTAACCACACAGCTATCGTATATTTATCGTCTTTACGAGCTTTTTTTAATTTCAGAGATTAAAAAAGTCGCGTGGCGGCACAGCAGTCGTCTCCACGGACTTTGGTCTATGTCAGTAATTAAAGTGCTTCTTGATTACACAGCTGCGGTCTTCATGAACTATGGTTGATGTCAGAGATTCAAACTGTCGTTTGGCTATTCAGTAGTCATCAACACACTCTTTGTTTAGTGACACTGATTTAAATTCTGTAACGTGGCGGCACAGCTGATTCACTCTTCAAAGTTAATCATTTGTATCAGACGAATCATAGTTCTTTTAGCGTGTTTATTACCTTTACAACCAATAAACTGGTGCGTGGCTACTCAGCCTTAAGACTCCCTCAGACTCCTCACAGACTCCCCATCACACTTATCAATAATTGTCGAATATTGCTTCATCTATTGACAAAAGAAATTCATTAAGTGTTTCTTCTAATTTTGCTGGACTTGCATTTATTTTTAAACTTTGAAGTAACTCAGAAAAATTAACATATTCTCTGGCGACATGGCATAACTCAAAAATTATAATGGATAAAAGATAATAACAGGATTTTTTCCAATTAATTTCAAATGCTTTATTAAGAATTGGATGATCTACTCCTAAAAGCAAAACAAGTTTTTTGTCAGCCTCAATGTATGTTTCAACAAGTCCCAAAACTTCTTCATCTGCTGGATTTTCTGATTTGCCTAATCCAAAGCTTGTTTGAAATACAATGCTTGAACTACCTGATAAATCTTTTATTCCCATATCAAAAATTGTTTTAATTGTTTTTAGAAAATTTAATTGTTTGTTGCTCAAACTATTTATTGGTATTTCTGTTCTAATAATAGGAGGCAGCTTAGCTAATATTCCTTTTTTTTCTAATAGGTTGCGCACGTCTTTTTTGGTGAGAATGTCTGTTAGAGAATATACATAATCAGGAACAGCAGAATTTGCAATTTCTGAGACTGCGTATTTGAAATGTCCCATGAAGTAAACACTTTCGTTAATTAAAATTCTATGTTCTTGATTTAGTAACAAACTCCGTACAAGAGTTTCTCTTGATGCATCTGTTTGTTCATCATCATAAAGTACACAACCAAATGAAAAATCATGAACTTCCTTAAGATTCAGCATTTCAGGATCTCTTGATTCAGCTTGTCCAAACAACCTTCTTTCTATTAGATACTGGATTATATCCTTATAATTGCTAACAATATCATCAGCACATTTTCCATTATCAATCTGCTGAAAATATTCTTTAATTTTAACACTTAATGTTAAAATATTTGCTAAATCCTGATGACGATAAAGATCTCGCTGAGAATATAAATATGGAGTTGATAATAGTCTTTCTAATGAATCACGGGTATAATCTTTTGCATTATCTTCAGCCCACTCATTTACTTTCTGTAATAGTTTAGCTTTCGCGCAGACATCTAGTTGCTCTTTTAAGTAATCAAATTTCGAGTCCCTCATGATAGAATCTCTTGAACTATTAAGTGATACAGTTCGAGCATTAATATATATATCATTTGAATCAAGGTAAATGGAACCTCGTTCATTTTGCGGCATATGGTCACCTGTCTGATAACCTGTCAAAAACGAATATGAAGATTGATGATAAGTAACAGGAAGATCCATAACACTAACAGTTATACTATCAAAAGGCAAAATGAAGTTAGGGTGATCGGTGTGGATAAAAAATTCATTTTTATCATCTGTTTTTTTATAGTAATCGAATGTCCCTACTTTTCTTTCCGATAATGGTTTACATGTTGCTTTAGATTTTCCATCAATCTCTATATTAATTGTGCGACTTGATGTATCTGCGATCTGCTTTAAATATCTCTTTACTTGTTTTGATTCTTTTTTAAATCGTACAGTTATGCGTGTGATTTCATTTGAAGATTCACCTATACAAGTTAATGTTTTAAGAGGCATAGTCTTATAATTGTTATCCTGATACCATAGCCTGAGTTGCCATAATTGGCCATTACATGCAGTAAGAACATCTACAGATTCAGGTTCTATATGTGGAGAGAGTGATAAAACAAAACCTGTTCCAAATTCACCACGCAAATCCCTATAATCTTTAACTTCTCTGTCAGTTTTAGTTGAATAGCCAATTTTTGTTAAAGCCTCTAATTCATTTGGAAGCATTCCTCGTGGATTTTCAACTTCTAAAACGTAAATGCTTTGATTTTGTAAATTCGACTTATTTATTGAAGGAATATTTTTTTGATGAACTTTTTCTAGTGGTGAACTATTGTTTTTATTATTTACATTATGTTCAGAAAAAAAACTATCATCTGCACCTGAGTTTGAATTTGTTAATATATATTCAAAAAATTCAGAAATCTCTACATCTTTAATATCGTTAGATTCATTAGGTATCTCGTTATTTAAAATATCAACAGTTTGAGGCAAATGTAAAAAAGGGAGACTTATTTGTATAGGCTGAAACATCCATCTCGTTAATAGACTAATGAAAACTTCTTTATTTTTTTCTATTGCAGAATTGATATCTCTATGAAGCTTTAATCTAGCTTGGAATTGATTTTCATCTTCATCGGGAAAAGGTTTAAAATTTTTATCATTATTATAATTAACGTTTAAAAGCATGTCGTTAATTTTATCTTCAAACGATTCCATCTCTTTTGTTAAGTATGATGAGATATCACCATCAGTTTTTTCCGTTATACTCACTAATGATTTAAGTGATTCTATCAAATCTATTGTATCATCAATTCTTTTTTTGTCATTGGATTTATTAATGCGGTCTACTTCTTGATTATTTGAACTGTTCTTATTTATATTATCTGGAGTTATATTTGAAATTCTTATTGTAGGCACTCCATCTGAAGCGTCATAAGCATTTTGAATTAGCTCTCTAACAAAAGCAGGACCTTCTGATATGGATCGAACAACTTTTAAGAAACATTGTTTTTCATCAATATCCACTTTTCCCTTTTGTATAGTTTTGAATGAAGATAAATCTGTCATATTTATTATTCCTCCATTTTTGATAAACGCTTAATAGCATCCTGTGTTATCATTTCCCTGCGTTTATCAGCAGAGTATATGTCCTGAATATAAAGTTTTTCAAATAAATGCCCTGCTAAATATGGATCTCCCTTTTTAGCAATATTAGCTAATTTTCGAATCAATGGAGAATTAACATTGACTAAACACTCATTTTGTTTATTATTTTTATAAAGAGGAGGATCGGATAAGTCTTTCCCTGTCCATTGACGAAAACGTGTTGGTTTAATAAGCATGCCTTTAGGGTCTGTATTTCCCAATCGTATCATTTCATAAAAAGTATTGTACATCCACTCGTCATCCTCTGTCAAAAGCTCAAATTTATAATCTGTATCAACTTCTTGCATGCAAAAACAATGTTTGTAATAGGTTAACAATTTTTTATTACCTTCAGTATGCACAATAAATTCAAGGTTTTCAATAGGATTCCCCTCAATTCGTTGTCTTTGTAATTCCTCCAGCATTGATTTATTATTGAAATATCGTAGGAAACCTTTTCTCTCTGCTTCCTCAGCTAAGCTCGCCCAAGGATGATATTCTCCATTGTAGAGAGGAAAAATCTGCCGTTTATATAAACCTTGGTGCAAAAGTTCTTTAATCTTTTTATCATCATCTGGTAAGGTGAGTATTCCATTCTTCTCACATGATTTAAGGTAGCCAATCAGATTCTGAATAAAATGGAGGAAATCACGTTTTTGTAATTCAACAATTCTGAATGCCTGATATCTTGGTATAGTGGCGTGGAGGTGATCCATCGCAAACTTAAAAATTACATCCCAAAAAATAAATAGCATCATCTTTTTTAATGGCTCTAATTCATGAACTTTACCCCGTGAAATCGGATAATCAATTATCCCTCTGGACTGTATTGTTATTAAAACAGTGCAATGATCAAAATCAAAGCTCACATCATTTGCATTATCGAAAAATGGAAATTCTTTATAACTGGCAAGAACTACTCCATCACCAGTCAAAATAAATAATCCTCTGGCTTCATATTCACAGTTAGGTTCACAATCAATCCAGGCAGAATATGACGGGCAGTTTGGAGTCTCCTCTTTTGTAGTTTCCCACCATAAACGTCTTTTCTTAATGAAATGCGCTGGTCTGCAGCTATTAACTCTTATAGGTAGTGAGATTGGATTATTTTTTATAGTGTTTTCTATTGATTCTACCATATATAGATTTATTTTTCGTGATAAAAAACGAAAATGATATTTAAGAATTGAACTAATGTCTTTGCGAAGTAATTCCAGGGATCTTGATGATTTAAATAATACACAAACGTTAGTTCCATATTCATTATCAGGAATATCAAGAGGTATCTCAGTCATTCTATCATTTTGTTCAAAAGGATAAAAAAATTGCTTCGACTGACTATGATTTTTGCTCAATCTAATCTCATATTTAAGGTTTTTAGGGTTTACCGACGCAAATAAAAGTTCTCTATTTGTTGATAGTTTGGGCTGAGTAAGAATAAGTAGTAATTGGACATTTGGAACTGCTAGAGTTGAAAAAAGACCAATACCGAATTTGGCAATATGTCCTTCCCTACAATCTTCCCTATCTGAATGAGAAGCAAACATTTTAAATGCATAATTCTTAAGATCGTCAGCTGTCATCCCAACACCATTGTCCAAAACTTGAAGAGTAAACAAATCATCTACTATACAATCTAATTGAACCCATATTACTTTTGCACCTGCATCCAATCCATTTGATACAAGCTCCCTAACACAATCAAAAGGGTTCGCATTTTGACGTATTAGAGTACGTTTGATGTCAGGATGTATAACAAATGCACTTTGTGGTGTCTCGATAGATTGAATCATATTTCTTTTTTCTCCTGAATATGTTTTCGGATCAAATAATCTTTCTTTTCCTTATTAAGAAATACATCAATTGCTTGAGGTCTATACCCAAAATCGCTTATTACAGGGCTGGATTCTAATGAAAGTGTATTAAGTATTGATTGGACGAACATAAAAACACCCAAATTACCGTTTATTGTAGAAACCGTTGAAGATTTTTGTTTACCGTGGAATTCTATTCGTAATTCTTCCGATGCTTTATTCCATCTTAATTCTTTTTCAAATACTTCTATCAGTGTATTACTATAAGGATGTTCCTTAAAATTAACTAGTTCAAGTAGTATTTCAGATACCATAAGCATATTATTATGATGGTTGAAGTATTTAAAAAAAATTTCTAAGTCATTGGAAGTTAAAATCCCTGAAAAAAGAGCAGATTTATAACGGGAAATTAATATTTCAGAAACCATATTTTCAGCAATTTCTAATACTCGTTTAGGTACTCGTTTACATTTATCAGCTATTTGATCTGCTATTTCTCCGTCATTATCAATAATAAAAAACTTTTGTTCAAGATAATTCCTGACTAACTTTTTTACTTCGTTAGTTTCCATTGGTCCAATACGTAATGGTGGAATTATCATATCATCTGCTAATGACTCATCATCACTAATAATTATTAGACGTAGTTGCTTTTTTTTGTTAGTTTCGTCTTCTTTTTCTAATGCGTCTATCAGGGGGGATAAAAATAATCCTATCCATTCTCTTGAAAAATTTTCTAATACAAGAAGTGTGTGTCGTAGGCGGAGGGTTGCTATTAATTTTTCACATAAAATATTTGGTTTCAGATTTTTATTATAAACTTGGGTTAATTTCATAAATACTTCTTTAGGTGAATTTTCAGTTGTACATTTATTCCATTCAACTCTATAATTTCGATGATTAATCAAAAAATTTGCGACGATTGTCCTTCGACCCATTCCCTTATCACCCGAAACAAATATAATATTAAATCTTTCTGTTCGTTGTATAAATTTTTTCAGAAGGATTGATCGTTCAACATGCCATGGCTTGATAAATGTTTCGAATTTAGTTTTAGTTAAAGGAGGTGGTATTTCATTCATTATCTCTTTTACTTTTTCGATTAACTCATTTATGTCATTAAATTCTTTGGTTATTTCCTTTTTCAACCTATTCTTTTTAAATCGCTCTAATTTTGTTACTTTTTCAGCTTCCTGTTCAAAATTTTCTTTAACCATTTTATATTCTTTACCTGCTACAAGACCATAAGTTAGAAGGCGCATCTCACATGCCTTATCGTATTCCTGCTCAACTATTGATTTATCATAGCCATCGGGAATAGTTCCGTATTTGTGGGCGTAAATGCCTATAAGACAATCACATATTTTCACTCGGTCCAAAGAATCTTCAAGCGTTGTTCGTGGACCTGGAGGAGTCTCTTCCATCCAAATCACTTCATGTTTATAATGTTCTATTAGTTCACGAACAATATTTCTTTCTTCTTTCAAATCATTGTATGTTGAACTTAAAAATATTTTCATAAGTTATCTCATTTAAATTTAAATAGTTATTAGTTATATATAATGTATGTTTTAGCATCAAATTTTTATAAATTACAATAATTTTTTGTAGCCACTCTATATAATTATGATGATTTCGGCATTATTCATCTATACATAAATTTAGCAATTTCAAGACTGTTCAGAGATTATTCCCCCCCAAAACTTAAGTGAGTAAACAACCATAAGACTGTCACTCAGCGCATTAATCACGCTCTTTGGTATACTACCAATGTAAAACCGAATGCGTGGCTGCTCAGCGCAGCAACTATGCTCTTTGGTATACTTCCAATGCAAAACCGAATGTGTGGCTGCTCGCCAAAAGAACCCATCATAGTACATCATTTGAATCAGACGAATCATAGTTCTTCTTGCGTGTATTGACTAACAATAATCGGGTGCGTGGATCTCAGAATCAAACCTATGTAAAAAAATTTAAAACAAAATTGAAATCAATAAACAAATAATGTAAATGGATCCTACGACCCAAGTTTACGAGTATAACCAGTGCTTATA
>Ga0272440_1003935_pt1 | contig 10848 bp, 10 predicted proteins | sample SSMMMBAug17_FD_192440 | JGI IMG/M metagenome (GOLD analysis project Ga0272440, IMG submission 192440) | Marine sediment archaeal communities from Little Sippewissett salt marsh, Falmouth, MA, United States - SSM-MMB-Aug17 | ecosystem: Environmental > Aquatic > Marine > Wetlands > Sediment ... | reverse complement strand
ACGGTTTACATAAAAGTAATTTTTATATTCATTTTTCCTATTTTTCTGCTATAAATTGTCCAGAAAAGTTAGCATAAAAAAGTCCGGTAGAGGGTTCAGATTTCGTCTGATAATTTTACCTAATCTGTTTTTATCATTTCTCAAAATTAGCGTTATTATCTTTTACTTCCATGAATTTTGAATAGGATACGATTTACCTCCCAATTTATATAAACCAATTTTTATACAACTAACAAATTTAAATCCAAACGCGTTTTTGCGAATGGTAGTAAATCGACTGGGGGACATTCCAAAATTAGGGAAAGAAAGAAATTTTGACCAGATCATTGCACGAATCAATCAAAATGAGTCAGAAGTACTTTTCATAATTGACGAGTCGCATTTAATGTCCTTAATTGATTGATTGATTGATTTAAAAGATTCATCGACAACTTTGGAATATTTATCTCATTTTTTAATTTACGGCTTTTAGTCAGATCGTTTTTTTATGCACCTTAAAGAAGTGATATACGCCAAAGCGAGTAAATTTTGAGTCGAAAAGATTTGAATGCTCTCTCTATTCCAACCATAGCCAATAAAATGTGAGTTTTTTGTTAATTTTTTATTGACATTTAATGAGAGTCCTCATAAAATATAAAAATTGTTGAGTAAAACTTTAATATGGGAAACAGGAATGAAAAACAAAACAAAAGCGATCATTTTATTAAGTATTTTATGTCCATTAAGTATATGGGGATGTTTATCAGCAGCAGCACTTTTCTACACAGACGCTTATGAGTTGAGACGAAGCAAAGAATCCTCATGTATGCTAGAATCAATTGAAACCATTCGCATTAATCCATCATTAACCCGCTACAAGTTCTTATCTAAAAGAGAATCCTCAGGAGTGGCAATAATAGTTCATGGACTCAATGTCAGGCCTTTAAAAATGTTTGAAATTGTTCATGAACTGACGAAAATGGATATTGAGGTATTCAGTCTTTCATTAAAGGGTCATGGTACAAATTATTCAAAGTCAGCAGATATGCAAGATGTGGATGCAAGAATGAATTCGTTCAAATCAGTTTCATACAACATCTGGCATGAGGAGTTAGCCAGTGCCTATGAGGTAGCCAATCTTCAATCCTCTGAAAAGAATGTTCCCATTTATTTTGTGGGTTATTCCATTGGCGGTCTTTTGGGGGTAGACCTGTTGGCTTCCAATTCACAGATTCATTTTGATAAACTTGTTTTGTTTGCCCCGGCATTAACTGTTAAGTCATATTGCTTTCAGTTACAAATACTGTCATATTTTTCAGATTTTGTGATACCTAGTGTTTCACCACGAAATTATCGTGCAAATGATGGGACACCTATTGCAGCTTACAATGTTTTATTTGATACAATCTCGCGTTTAAATCAATCAAATATATCAAGAACCAATGTTCCAATCCTTGTATTTATTGATAAAAAAGATGAATTTGTTTCTGCAGAGGCTTTAGAAAAATTTGTAAGGAAGCACAAACTGAACCAGTGGAAAATATGTTATATAGAAAATCAAAGAAACAGTAACCGAGTTTATCATCATTTAATCATTGATTCCCAATCTGTGGGCCAAAAAACGTGGAATTCAATGGTATCTCAATTAAAACAACATATCAACAGTTCATTAATACTATAAATCAAACAGACAGTTGACATTGTCATATATATGCAAGGAAAAGGGCAGGATTTGGCGGGGTTAAGATCGGTATATTCATGTGAAAAAGGTTGGGTCAAGTATTATCGGCGATGGGTCAGCTATTTACCGGCGGTAACGCATTTGAAGTGTTTTTATTCATCTTTTTCATCTTCTTCAGTGTAATCATGGTTCAAAAACAGTATGAGCAATTTTGAAATGGTGAATTTATTTTTCAAGCATTCCTTGTAACATGCCACAAAAATCTATCTTTTATACCAATAATATCAGCATCTTTCTTTGATAGTACAATTCGAAAATAATTGATGTGTCGAAAATAATAGAAGACAAAAAAAACTTGCAAGCAAGCTCTTCTGCCTTCTATTGTTACAAGCACAAGGAGTTCCCATTCTCCGATTGGACTTGAATATAAAATGCGCAATCCCTAAAAGCCATGATCCCCGATATGCTTTGTCGAGATCTTGCATCTTAAAGAAATTAGTGAGTGATTTAGGTGTCTATTCATCATCTTCACTGTAACCATGGTTCAAAAACAAAATGAACAATTATTAAATGAGGCACTTATTTTTTGAGTATTCCTAAATCAACTGCATACGTGGAAATGCAGAACATCATTTCTTCACATGAAAGCTACACATACTAACGATGCATTTCTGGACAAAAAAATAAAATCAGTGGAAAGAAGAGGAGATATGCTTTTTTTTTTACTTTCTCGCTGATTCTATCTTAATGTAAAACATTCATATGAGGTACTGATGCACATGAGTTTTAATGGAAAAAGCATTTCATTATTATTATTTTAGTAAATAATCGTTGTAAATGATGATCAATGCCGCAATATTCTGATGTTTGATACATAACTGATAATAATTTAAACATAGTTTTAAAATTCTTGGAAATTGATACGATATTTTCTTGAACTGCATTCCCACGCATAAAGTTGATTGTCAAAGAAAAAAAAGAAAATAGCCCAATCCGAGGTTTTTATGACTAAAGAAATCAACAAGGTTCAAATCAATCGTCTTTTTCTGCAAAGAGGCTTTTATTGGTAAAGATTTATTAAATGCATTCTGTGTTCATTCTGTTTTTTTTTAGGTTCAAATTAATTTTAAGACTGAGCTATCTTCCTTCTATATATAATAGACAAAAAATTTTCGAAAATCTGACACCTAAAATTAAAAAAAATCAAAAAAAATTATATTTTCATAACTCATTGATATATATATAAAAAACAATATTATAATTTAAAAAAGAGATGTCTTTTTATTTTTCATCGATGTTTTTTTTGAGCTTTATCTCAAAACGTTAAAAATCGGGGCAAAATATCGCGCTTTTTTTGAACTAGTGAATCAACGCTTTTCCACTGGTCAAGCCACGATCCATCAATATTTCAACGCCATTCAACCCGGTTGCGCTATCAGACATTAAAAATAAAATCGTTTCAACAACCTGGTTCATCTTTAAAACATATTTTTTTATTGAAGGGGTGTTGGTGATATAGGTCCGGCCTCGACCACTTTCAATATACCCAACACGAAGTGAAACTGCGGTTATGCCTCTATCGCCCAATTCCAATCCCACATTTCGATAAATGGCTTCAGAAGCCGTTTTGGCTGCAGCATAAAATCCCTGCCCCGGGTTTGGCCTTAAGGCTGCTGTTGAGGAAACATAAATCAGCCGACCTTTTCGTTGAGCGAGCATATTGCGGGATACTCTTTGGATCACTTGGCTACGACGGGTAATGTTGGTTGTGAAATAGGATTCAATGGTATTGTTACATGCACCTGGTATGAGGCTTTCGAAGTCCTCCTGAAGGAAGTCGATCAAATAGTCCAGGTTTTCAGGAAGGATGAATTCATTGGTGGAAAAATCGACATGAAGACAGTGAAAACAATCTTTGGGGACATTTTTTAAACAATTGTGGATACGATTATAGCCATCTGTATTTCGATAGGTCAGAATTGGAAAAATTTGATTTTCCAGCAATATTTTCGCCAGGACGAGGGCCATCTCACATGTGCCACCCAAAATAAGCGCACGTTTGCCTGAAAATTCAAGTTTCATGGATGATTGTTCCTTTTGCGATAATCTGATTTTCCTGTATCAACTGACACCGAGCGACATTGTCAGTAATCGAAATTTGATAGGCTGATTTTCCAGGTATCGCAAAGTGAATAAATTTAAACTGTTTTATTTTAACGCATGTAAAGGGGATGACATCCAAAAATTCGCCAATGATCAGACTGCCAGGAACGACTGGAAATAAGGGAAAATGCACCTTAAATACAGGATCAGCAGGATCGAAATAAAATTCTCCTTCAATCAGTTGAGCTGACATTATTTATCCTGAGACGCACAATAAATCGTGAATATGGGTATCGCTTAACTGGAATGTGGTTCCCAAAAAACCAATTTCTGGTAAATCGCCACCATACCAAACTTCAAGGGCTGGATCATTTTTTTGGGCGAAATGGACCATATCGCGAAGGGCAAAGACAATTTCACCCGGGCCAAAGTAATGTGCATTACCATCTGGAGAAAATACAAACAGATGTTTAAAGCGATCGTGAATCCGATCTACCACACAACTGGTCCGTTCACACAAGCTTTTTACAATGGCAACATCCGGACACAAGATTCGAATATTTTCCTGAATGGTTTTCAGAGCTTTTTTTTCATCATCATCTGTTACGCCCTGGGCCTTTCGATCAAGCGCCCGAATGGTTTCAATTTCTGAATGACTGGCACCAAAAGCTTTCATTCCACGAATATGGGCACGATCATTAATACTGATCAGCTGTTGATGCCGATTGAGTGAAGTCCTTAGGCGCTTTGCAGTCTGAGCTATCGCTGTCAGCTGGTTTTTTCCGGCACGTTCGCCATGATGATCAATGATTACCGCATGTTCTGGATAAGCACAATCCAATTTTAATTCTACGAATACTGGGCGTTGATTGGGTTCAAGTTGATCCAGCTCTTGTTGATATTTCGATAATTGAGCCCCCCATTTTAATTGTTTGTCAAAATATGGCACATTGGATGCCTCAAGCATATTCCGAATTTCCAGCATTTCTGCATCGTGTCCACCCAAAAAGTAAACATCTGTCATGATTGTTTTCCTTTTGTTTATAAAGTGTTAAAAATCATCATATCCGCGTTCATCGTGGTCCACTGGCTTTACTTCTTGCGATGGTTGCCAGGTTATTTGTGTTGAGGACTCACTATCATCCGGTGCATCCAGATCCCAGTGATCATCCGCAATTTTGGGGTGATTCATCGGATCTGAACATAACTTAAACTTACTGATCTTTTCTTTTAGCTCACCCGCAAGATTTTTCATCTGGACTGCCGATCCAGCAGTTTCTTGACTTCGCGTACTCATGTTTTCAGTGGCGGAACTGATTTGCCCCATGCCATCGTTTAGCTGGCTCATGGCAACGGCCTGTTCTTTGCTGGCAACATTAATATCCTCTACCAGGTCCCTGACTTTAACAATATTTTCAACAATTTTATCTAAAGATACCGCAGTTCGTTCAGCAATGTTAACCCCCTCATTAACTTTTTTATTGGATGTTGCAATCAGCTCTGCTGTTTCATTGACTGCCTGTGCGCTGCGGCCGGCCAGATTGCGTACCTCCTGAGCAATGACCGCAAAACTTTTTCCAGATTGGCCAGCACGAACAGCTTCAACAGTTGCATTCAGAGCCAGAATATTAGTTTGTGAGGCGATTTCGTTAATCACATTAATAACTTTAGATATATTTTGTGAGGATTTATGAATTTCCTCCATCGAGGAAATCATCCGTGTCATTTCCTCTTTTCCAGAAAGCGCCGCCTGAACACTGTCATCTGCTAATTGATTGGCCTTGGCTGCATTGTCTGCATTCATGTTGATTTGTTGATCTGTTTCTTGGATACTGGCGGAAATCTGTTCAACCGATGCGGCTTGTTCCTGGGAGCCCTCGGACAGGCTCTGGCTAAAGGATGCTAGCTCAGATGATGAACCCGTAACATCGTCGGTCGCTGACTCAACTTGCTTGAGAATACTGTTGAAAGCATCCAAGACATTGTTGATCGAATTTTTCATAATGGCATGATCGCCCTGGTAATCACCTTCCATCCGAATCGACAAATCACCATCCGCCATTTTTTTTAGTACGCTGTGGGCCTCATTGAGTGGTTTGACAAAAGCCCCAACAATCCCATTGGCATTTTCTACCAATTCCGCATAAGAGCCAGTAAAACGTTTATCTGCCTGAACATCAAGCTGGCCGGCATTAACTGCCTCAATCAGCTTTTTGATCTCTGCGTTGATTTCCATTTCTCCACTGATATCCAGCACATATTTAACTGCACCAATAACTTCACCATGATTGTCTTTTACAGAAAATCCTGTGTACCGGATAGGCATATTGATGGTTTCAGGGTGAATGACTGTTTCACTGGTAAAGACACCATCTTCTTTCATGGCTTTCTGCAAGGCACATTCATCGGTCAGGCATTGATCAGAGGAATAGATTTCATAGCATTTTTTGCCGGTAATTTCTGAAGGCGTTTTATTGACAATGCGGGCACCTTCCTGATTAACTGTAACAATTGTAAAATCTTTATCTATCTCAATAACTGGTGTGGGGAGTCGATCTAGGTTGTTCATCAGTTTTTGTTGGGTGCCCATCATGTCAATCAATATATTGTTCAGCGCATCAGCCATCTGCCCCATTTCATCTTTTTGTTTAATATTTAACGGCCTAGAAATATCGCCTTTGGATACTTTTCCAGCAAAATCAAGTACTTTAATAATTGGCTTGATAATCATTCGGGCCAAAAATATCCCCATTGTAAAACCCAGTAATATGGCCAGAATACCAATAAACAGCATGAGCTTAGATGTCTTTCGCACACCTTGTTCAACATTCAGGCTGAATTGTTCCATTTCATTCCATCCGGAAGTTGCAATTTCTTTGGATAATTGAACAATCTGCGGTGCCAGTGGAAGAAGGGTTGTATTGATTTCATCGTCCATTCTCAGAATAACCGATGCCAGCCCTTCAAAGTCATCCAGGTAATCCTCTATATCATAAATCAGGTCTTGATTTTTAATTATGGCTTGCTTATTCATTTCGTCGAGGATATTGTTCAGCACAGAAACAGCCTTATTCAGCTGATCCGGATGCTTATCCAGCAAAAAACTGTTAATCTCAAGCTCTGCCTTGATAAATTGCTTAAGGACTTTTAAGGAAATATCCAAAACATCCCGATGATATTTTTCCTGGTTTTGTAAGACAATATTGTTGAGCTGTGTTTCTATCTCTTTTCCAGCTTTGAACAACTCTTTTTTTGTGTTGTTACTTGCAATAATACGAATGGCTACTTTATTAAACTTACTAATAAATTCCTGACTGGTTTCATCAATTTGACGCAGTTGAACCACCTGATCGACCTTGGTTATTTGACGTTTAGCCAGAATTAACAATTGATTAACTTTTTCAATATGCGCATGTGCGCGTTTAAGGTCTTCACTTCTATTTAAATAGATGAACTTGTCAACTGATGTCCGCATGGCCAGTACCTCTGATCGAATATCATTGGCAACAATCACACCACGAGCCACCTCATCTTTCAAACGTTCCACACGATTTCCTAATGAAACAAATTGAACAAATGATATAATGACCACAATTAAAATTAAACATGTGATAATTAGGTAACCAGAAAGTATCTTGGCCCTTAATGTCCATTGAATCATGAAAGACTCCTTTTGATCGGACGGCTTATATACAGGGTTGGCATTTCTTAGGAACTTTCGAAAAATTAGTTCCCCATTTTAAATGTTCGTATTGAGGTTTACGAGCCGTTGAGAGGTAGCATGCTACGTCTCTACACGATTTTGCATGTAATTATGATTCGATAGAAATGGGTATGTTATTTTTTGAGTATTCCTTAGGAATGCTTGAAAAATAAATTCCCCTTTTCAAAATGCTTAACTCAAAAATTAAACATTAAGCATATGCGTACTAAACTGTTCACTCTGTTTTTTGAACCATGATTACACTGAAAAAGATGAATAAGATGAATAAAAACACTTTAAATTCATCTTATTCATCTTTTTCAGTGTAATCATGGTTCAAAAACGAAAATGAACAATTATAAAATGAGGAACTTATTTTTTGAGTTTTCCTTAAATAAAATTAAATGTATAGAGCAATATTTATGCCACCATTTCAGCTGTAAACCCTTACTATTATCGTTCAACTATGGTTTTTCATGGCATGTTTATTGCCTTCTCGTTCCCACGCTTTGCGTGGGAACGAGAAGGCAACTAAGGCAATAATTATGCCATGAAAAACCATAATTGAACGATAATTGTAAGGATTTAATAGTCTGAAATGAGGTATTTGGTCAAGTGGAAAATGATTTCGCGCAAGAGACTAATGGGCGTATCCAATGGATGGGGGAAGCAAAAACCGGAATCAAACCTATGTCCGAAAATGAATGAAGGGGCGAACCTTATGTTCGCCCTCAAACAAAAACCGGTATCGAACCTATGCCCGAAGGCGAAAGATTTATATTTATTCTCGACCATAGGTTCGATACTGGTTTTTGTTCGAGGGCGAACATAAGGTTCGCTCCTTCATTCGATCTCGACCATAGGCTCAAAAAATATACAAAGAACTGCTTTATCCCCCATCAATTGTATACGCCCGTGACTAATTGGGGTTGAAACATATCATTATCATTCAACTTAGTTTAAAGGGCATAAAGCCAGGTGATATTCGAATACAGGTAAAAAAATCAGGCTGTCTGTCATCCCAAAAAACAGAGACAATAACATCCGGTGAAATCAAATATATTACTTTTTATCTGGAAGAAGAAGTCACAACCGGCACATTAAATGTAAAATCTGAAAATGCAGCCATCCGCATATTAAACATCAAAGAAAAGTTTTATCAGGGCATGACATTATCACCAGGACAATATCATCTTGAGATTTCTCAAACAGGCTGCGAAACCTACAAAAAATGGATAACAGTCAATGCAGGGGATAAGCTAAACTTAAATATTGATTTAAAACCATTATCAAGAGCAAAGCAATCATTTACGAATAAATGGGGAATGTCATTTGTACGCATACCATCCGGTAGTTTTATGATGGGCAGTTCAAAAAATGAGCCAGGAAGAGATGATGATGAAGTTCAGCATATGGTAACGTTAACTCAGGATTATTTTATGCAGACAACAGAAGTGACTCAGGGACAATGGAAAGCTGTAATGGGTAGCAATCCATTGTCTTTAAAAAACTGTGGTGATAACTGCCCAGTAGAAAATGTGTCCTGGAATGATGTGCAAACTTTTTTGAAAAAATTAAACCGAATGGACAACCAACGTACATATCGTTTACCCACAGAAGCAGAATGGGAATATGCCGCACGCGCGGGGACGACAACAGCTTTTGCTTTTGGAAGCTGTCTCAGCTCGAATGACGAGAATTATTATGGTGACAACCCCTTGAAAGGTTGCTCAAAAGGCCATTATAGGGGAAAAACAATAGCAGTAGGAAGTTTACGAAAAAATGCATGGGGGGTTATATGATATGCATGGTAATGTACTGGAGTGGTGTCAGGACTGGTATGGAAAATATCCAACAGGAAGTGTAACCAACCCTACTGGACCTTCTACAGGCTCGATTCGCGTGATTCGGGGAGGCGGCTGGAACTACGACGCCAGGTACTGCCGCTCTGCTAATCGCTATAGGAACGGCCCGGGCTACGCGAATAGGAATCTGGGCTTTCGCTTGTGTGCCCCAGGTCTTTGAAAAGTCAAGCCAGCAAAAGTCAAAAAACAAGTCAGGCTCAAATGAACAAATAGAAAGACAAACAAGCAATTTAAGGCGAACGCTCTGACAGCAGACCAGCCAGCACGTAGTGCGGCGAGGGATGCGGTCAGCGCGATTCGCCAGACAGAAGCCCTTGATTTATGCGATTTTTTATTTGGTAAGTGGTGGAGCTTTGTTCATCTCATTTTGAACCATGATTACACTGAAGAAGATGAAAAAGGCACTTTAATATGAGCGGATTTGTTTTCTCATCATTGAATTCGTTTTTTGAACCATAATTACACTGAAGCTGATGAAAAAGATGACAAACAAGCAGTTTAAGGCGAACGCTCTGACGTTACGGGTTTCTTTTTTGTCACGACTTAAAGCAAAATTGGTAAACAAGGTTTTAAATTCTTTTGTAATAGCGGCATCAACGCTTGAAACAACCAGAAACATTATGGTCATTATTAATGTATGAATGTGTAAATTTTTTTTCATGAGACCACCTTAAAACTAAGAAACCAGCGGGTATTAATCCACTGGTTTCTTTAACCAAAAGGAGACAGTATTATTAAAAAAGTATGCCGAAGGGGAGAATCCAGTTTAACCCGAGATAAAAAAATGGATGCAAGATTTTTATTGATTTTTTCACAAACTCGCGTTAGTTTTATGTCTAAAAATGATAGCTTGATAAACAAACATAAAGGAGGTGGTATTATGCTTAACTGTTTTGACGTAGCAGATTATTTTTTGGCGTTGACATGCTTTGAGGCAGGTGACTTAATTTCAAATATGAAAATTCAATAGTTAGTTTATTATGCACAAGGCTTTCATTTGGCAATTCATTCAAAACCATTGTTCACCGAAAATATTGAAGCCTGGACATATGGCCCCGTGTGTCCTGAACTGTATCATAAGTACAAGAATTATGATTCAAAAGCGCTTCCTATACCTGATAGTATTGATTTCTCAAAATATAACGCAGATACAAAAGATTTATTAGATGAGGTTTACGAAGTCTATGGGCAATATTCAGCATGGAAATTAATGAATCTAACTCATGAAGAACCTCCTTGGCGAAACACAAAACAAGGTGCAATAATTAGTCATGATGCAATGGAAACATATTTTAAAACTTTAGTAACAGAGAAATAAGTATGAGTCGAAAAAGAATCAAACCGCATCCACAAAAAAAAGGCAAGAAAATCAATTTGCATGTATCGGAAAACAGATCATATGATCAATATGAGCCATATTTCTCACTAACACATATTCAAAAAACGTTTTCACTTTCACACTGTGAAAAAGCTGAAAAAGCTGCATTTAGCGATACATTGCATAAATTAAGTCAAAA